>ERZ1292625.1988-Hain-H41-01um-R1-1988-length-20761-cov-5_pt1 | contig 20761 bp, 28 predicted proteins | sample MGYA00564400_ERZ1292625 | MGnify/ENA primary metagenome ERZ1292625 (study PRJEB36523, sample SAMEA6512639) | groundwater metagenome | collected 2019-01-08 | study: AquaDiva: Metagenomics assemblies of 32 groundwater samples
TGCTTGCGCTTTGCCACGTCGGCGAAGCTTGCCAGTCCGCGCAGATCGTTGGGTCCCACGTTGTGCGACGCTTTGCATTCGATGGCCCAGACGAAGCGCTCGCCTTCGACGATGAAGTCGACCTCGGCGCCGTGCTCGGTGCGAAAGCTGCTCATGCGCACCTCGTTTGATATCGAGGGTTTCGTCACTTCACGACTCGGCTACAAGCTGGGCGTGTCGATGGAGAAGGCCTACATGACCGGCGACGGCGCGAAGAAGCCGCTGGGCATTTTCGTGGCCAACGATGATGGCATCGGCACGGCCCGTGATATCACCTCGGATGCCGCGACTGCGATCAGCGTCTCCGATCTGGTCTCACTGCAAACGGCGGTGAAGATGCAGTACAGCCGCAATGGCTCATGGGTCTTCGGTCGAGCGGCCTTGAAGCAAGTCCGCCTGATGAAGACGACGGAGGCCTACGTTTGGCAGCCGGCGTTGGCCCTGGGCAACCCCGCGACGATCCTCGATCGCCCGTACTACATCTCGGAGTACGCGCCGAACGTGATCACCGCCGGGCTGTACACGATCGTCTATGGCGACTTCAAGTATTACGGCATCTGCGATTCGTTGGTGCAGTCGATCCAGCGACTCAACGAGCTCTATGCCGTGACGGATCAGACCGGCTACATCTGCCGAATGTGGTCCGATGGGATGCCGCTGTTGAGCGAGGCGTTTGCCCGCTTGATTCAGCATGCGTAATTGAGCACCGATGCTCACGATGCAATGGCGGCCAAGTCCGATCGGACGGCGTGAAGGTCTCAACGCCGGGATGCGGCCGCCAGTTTTTACGGTTCGCGTTTTTGACTAAACGTTACTCCTTTGGAGATTGAATATGTTTGCGAAAGAGATTGAGGCGAAGGTGGCGCTGGCCCCCGTCGTCGCAACTGACAACACGGTCCTGACCGGCAACACCATCGACAACGAGACGGCCGCGAAGACGACGTTCATTGTCCAGACCGGAACACTGGCCGACGCCGACGCGACGTTCCCGACGAAGCTACAGCACGGCGACTTGTCGGACGCATCCGACATGGCCGACTGCGCGGCGGCCGACGTGGATGGTGGTTTGACCGATCTCAATTTCACCTTCACCAACGACAATGCCACGAAGAAGCTGACCTACATCGGCATGAAGAAGTATTCTCGTGCCGTGATCAGCCCGACCGTCAACACGGGGAATGCCCCGATCGCAATCCTGGCGATCCTGAGCGGTCAGAAGAAGCAGCCGGTCTAAACAACGATGAGGATCACGCTTCTACAAGGTACATCCATCGGCGGTCCCGAGGGCTGCTTCGACAACTGCGAAACGCTCGACGTGTCGGAAGCCCTTGGGACCAGCCTTATTGAATTGGGGAAGGCGCGTCGCGCCGATCCGGTTCAACCCGTGATCGAAACGACGAGCCGACCGATGCCGATCATCGAGACGACCGAGACACCACCGGCCAACAGACGACGGCGATGAGCCATGCACCTGCGTCCAGACTGGTCTAAAATCACGACGCCCTCCACGGCTGAGATCATTTCACTCGACGAGATGCGAGAGCACGTCCGCGTGACCACCACCGACGAGGCCCGACTGATGACGCGGTCGATCGTGGCAGCCCGCAGCGCCTGCGAGGAATGGACCCGGCGCACCCTATTGAATTCGACGGCGACGGCCGCATACACGAAGTGGCCGAGCGACGGCTTCGCATTGAATCTCGGCCCCGTCAGCGAGATCAGCGAGATCAGGTACAGGGACTCGAACGATGCCGTGCAGACCATCTCGCCGGCGAACCTGATCCTCATCGACGCGGCCAACCCGGCGCGAGCCCATCCGATCCCGAATTACGATTGGCCGAGCCTGGGCGCACGCATCAACCCCATCGAAATCGAATACGAGGTCGGTTATGCGAACAAGGAATCGATCCCCGCCTATCTCATGCAGGGTCTCGTATGGTGCGCGACGTGGTTTTTTGAACAGCGGCACCCGATGGTGATGTTCGCACAGGCGACAAGCCCCGAACTGCCGCAGTCGATCCGATCATGCTGGCAACCCTTTCGCGACGAGTGGTTCTAAATGGAAGCCGGGAAGCTACGTCATAAGGTCGCGCTCCAGCGGGCGGTCACGCCGACCGCGTCATCCTCTGGCCAACGGCAACCGACCTATCAGACCTATGGCATGGCCTGGGCTGGCTTTCAACCCCAGAGCACACACGGCGAGGATGCGAGCCTGGGCGGCAAGCGCGCGGCACAGACGCGCGTGCTGATCCTCATGCGAACGCGGACAGACATGGCCCCGAGCGATAGAATCGTTTGGGATGACGGCCGAGTGTTCGACGTGATCGGCACCCTCAACACGTTTGAGGCGGTCGATGAGATGGTCGTTGCGGCCGTACAGGTGATCACCTAATGGGCATCCGCGCATCACTATCAGTCGAGGGGTCGATGGAGTTCGCCAAGAACATGCAACAGATCGATTCCGATCTGCGCCGTCTCGGCTTCACCGAAATCCTCGCGACCTGGGGCGACATGGCCCTCGCCGAAATCTTGCAGCGCGTCCCGGTCGGCGGCGAGGACAGCAAGCACCCCGGCCAACTGCGCGATTCGATGAAGACGTTTGAGCCGGTGATCTGGAGCGCCGGCGACGGCGGATCGATCAACGTCGGCACCGAGGCCGAGGCCTTTCAGGGCGACGTGTTCTATGCGAGCATGGTTGAGTACGGCCACGGCGTCGGCAAACGAAGCCAGAGAGTGCGGGCCACACCGATTCAGGATTATCGTTACGACGCGATGGGGAATCAGTGGCATTTCGGGCGATCCAGCGGGCCGATGTTTGACATTGGAGGAAAAGAGGCGTCGATGCCGGAAGACCGGGCAAGACAGTCTGTCACCGCACACCCCTACATGCGGCCGGCGATGGAGGCGATGAAGCCTAAAATGATGCCCGTGGCAGCGCGGATCGTCGATAAGATCATGGCGAGCGCCAGCAGGGGGATTGCGGCATGATCGAGGACGCATTCGTTGAGATCGTAACCGATGATGCCGCGATCGCGGCCATGATCGGGGATCGGATCGGTCCCCGGCCCATGCCCGCCGGCACCGCGTACCCATTCATCACCTACTCGACGATCAGCGGGAAAGAGAACAACCATCAAGGCGGGGCGGGCAAACTGATCGACGAGCGGTTCCAGTTTGACATTTACGATCCAGACTTCGATACTGTCCGCGACTTGAGGAAGAAGCTACGGGACTGCCTGAATGGGTATCGAGGCGACAAAGGCGACGTGCAGATTCGGACATGCGTTAGGCACCTGGGTCCGCACTTCGAAGAACCCGAATCGGCGGGGTCTGAGAACATGGTCCACCGGCAGTCGGACGATTACACGTTCGGCTATCTTGTAGCCTAGGAGAATCAGTCATGGCATCACCAGCAGTCGATGAAGCAACCGGAATCTCGCTGACGTTCCCCGACAGCGCTTTCACCGCGCAGCTATTGAATTGCGACTTCGCCGGATACGTCCGCGAATTCATCGAGACGACTCATCAAGGCACCGTGACGTGGAAGACATTCAAACCCAAGCGACATATCGACGCCGGCGGCCTTGAAGCCGTCTTCCATCACAATCCGAGCACGTTCCCCCCGATCACAGAAGACGCGGAGGCCTTGGTGATCACATTCCCCAACGGGACGACGAAGATCACCGTCCAAGCATTCATGACCAACTACCGCAACACGGGGACGCTCGGTGATAAAATGGTCGCGAATGCAACGATCAAGTTCTCAGGCGAGCCCGTGGTCACTGAAGTATGACACCGATTGCCGAACAACTGGCGTCCTGCGAATTCAAGCGCGAGCCCTACACCATCAAGGCCGCGCAAAACCTCACCGTCTATTTTCGGGAGTGGTCGGGGGCGGATACGGACTGGTGGATTCAGGACCACGCAAAACGGTTCCCGCGAGACGCCAAGCCAGGGCAATCGAATCACGTCGGACGCCGCGCCGCGATGATCGCCCGCACACTCGTCGATAAGGACGGCGTCCCCGCATACGATCCAAACGACACGGCCACGGTGAACACGCTCCGCGAGGAAGTGATCGACGAACTATTCACCGCGATGCACACCTTTCACCGCCTCGATTCCACGGACGACAAAAAAAAAGAGTAACGTTCACCCCCCGCCAACTCTTTCATATGCGGCTGGCCCTGGCCTTCGGTGAGATCGACGTCGACGGCTTCATTTCCCGCATCCCCGAGCGCGTACTTGAAATCTGGCGTCGTTTCGATTGCTATGAACCCATCGGCGGCCAGCGGATCGACTTCAATGCGGCCATGCTCGCCCGCCAGATGACGAAGACCGCCGGGAAAACCTTTGAGAAGGTTGGCACCGTGAACGACTTCACACTTGAATTCAAACCCATCGACCACCAGCAATCGGTTGAGGACATGGAGGCCGCGATCATGGCCTACACCAACACGGTCAAAGCGATGAACCGGAGGAAGAAGCCCCGTGTCTGATTTCGTCGTCGGCTCACTTGTCCAGCGGATGAAGATGGACGCGAACCAATGGTTCCGCGAGAAGGCCCGCGCCGAGAAGCACACCGAGAGCATGATCGCCTCGCTGGAGCATGAGGCCCGCGTGATGCGAATGGGCGAAGAGGCCGCCCGGACCTACGCGCTGAAAGCCGCCGGCGTCACCGACGCGAAGATTGCGCAGGTCAACGCACTCAAAGCATCGGTGGCTGCGCTCCGCGCTGAGCAGGTTGAGACTGCAAAGAAAGCGGGAGACGGGACGCCGTTTGGAAAAGGGTCTGCGTTCGGTGAGTTGGCAGTATTGCTGCGCGGCGGCGGCGCGCTCTTTGCGATCAACATGATCGGCCGCGAGATGGCGAACGTAGCCATTGCAACGAATAAACTTAGCAAGGACGCGCTGCTCGGACAGCTGACATGGGACCGATACGCGCTGGCGGTCGCAGGAACCCTGCCGGTCCTCAAGCACATGGTTTCGGCCGGAGAAGAGTTCGCGGAGGTGTTTGGGAGGCAGACCAACGAGCAGGCATTCAAGGGGGCGGAGGCGTTCAATGAGTTGGCGACCAAGATAGACAAAGCCAACGAGGCGGCGAGCCGATTCATCAATACGACGAAATCAAAGGTTGATCCGTCGGTGACCAACGCGGCGGCCCCTTACGACAAACAACTCGCCGACCTGGACGCGGGCAAGAAGGCGCTGGTAGCGAGCGACGACTTCAAGTTTGGCAACCCAAGAGCGCTGGCCAGGCTGAAGGAGATTTTACTGGTCGAGGACGCGCTGCGCAACGCGAGGCGACTGGCGATTAAGGATGCGACCGAGTTGCTTGATATTCAGGAGGCGGCTGTCACACAGAAGGCTCACGAAGCTCTTGCAACGGAAGAGGCGGCCGCGACCAACCAGCGACTGACCCGCGAAGAGGCAGAATTATATGAATGGGCGGAAAAACGGAACAAGGTCAACGCCAAGCGCCGAGCCGATCAATACAACGAGCGCGTCCATGAGGGCGGAGCAGAAGGCCGCTGGACCGCCGGCGTCAAACGGTATATGGCCACACTGGGCGACACGCGCCCGGCACCACTCTCATCGGGGTCGAGCGCGAATTCGGTGGAGGCCGCCAGCCGGGAGTCTCGCCACGGCATGAGCGAAGGGGGCGACATTGAAATTCAAAAGGCGATTCTGCTCGTGGCCCAGCAGGAGGCCGCCGATACTCGCGAGTTGAAGCAGACGATCATCAAATACATGAATGACCCGAGCAGCGGATTCGAGTTGTAATGGCAACCGTAACACGAAGAGAGCCAGACACCGGCAGCAGCGCCTCACAGGCAAGCGCGCATGAGGGCGAATGGCTGGTCACCCTCGACGCGCCGGGAACCAACGGCGACGCCTTGCAGGTGTCTGGGGCGCCGCGAGTCGGGGCGCGACTATCAACACTCACGGGAGGCTACGCGAGCGAGAACGGCCTATTCTGCACGGCGGCGATGCCGGCACGTATCGAGGGATCGCTGGTCGATTTCATCATCCGGGCTCAATTTGAATCACGGCCGCTTCGCCGGCCGGTCGAGCCGAGCGCGACGCCGACAGCAGAACCCGCGTCATGGTCGTTCCGGCTCTTGAATCATCGCATCGCATGGCGCGAGGATTGGTACGGGACTCCCTATCAAAGTGCGGCGAAGCGACCCTACCAACCCATCGAGTTCGATGAGCCTGGGCTGGTCCTCACACACGAGCGGAACGAGAATGACACGCTGATAGCACAATCGCAGTGGCTCAATTCGATCAACGCCGATCTCTGGCTCGGCTTCGGCATCGGCTGCGTGAAGCTCACAGACATTGATTTCAGACCGATCTACAACCAGTCATTCATAAGCCACTACCGGGTGCGCCGCGAATTCCAGATCAGATTCCCGCTATCGCGCAACATCGTGACCGGAGTCCCGCCGGCAGCGACCGCTCAGTTTCTCACCATCGGCGGCTGGCACGGGACGCGATTGAACGAGGACTTTTACGATATCAACGGCACCCGGTTCACCGACACCGCCGGAGCGAACCGCGTCGAGCCGACCCTGCTCACGGCGAACGGCCTGGCGCTAGCGAGCGGCGACGCCCCATGCTACATGCGATTCAGAGACTTTCAGGAAGTCAATTTCGGTCAACTCAATATCGTTTTGAATTGAGGCACCATGCTTGGGACAATATCTGCATGGACCAGGCGGAGGCTTTCGCGGTTCGTCCGCCGGGCGGAATCGCTACCGTTGGATCGTGCATCACGAAGGGTGTTCGATAGCAGTGGTGGTGGTCAACGGTTCGGCCGCGTGATTGCGCACCAAGTAGATTTCAACAACCCCGCCAGATGGTCGTATCAGGTCGAGCTCTTGAATTGGAACCAGCAGACGGGCGCATGGGATTTCGAGACGTCCGTCTTCGGCGTGCGCAATCTCAATGAATGGAATAATCAAGCGGCGCTGGGGCTGAATGGGAACGGGACACAAACAGACACGCGCGGGAGCTTCCCGAATCAAATATCTGCATGGAGCGGAGGCAACTCATTCGACTTCGCCGACTACATTTTCAGGCTCATGCCAGCCAGCACGGGGACACCGATCGTCCCGATGGTCAAGGTCGGCGGATGGTGGTTTTTTAACCTAGAGAACGGCCTCGCGAAATTGCAGATGGGATGCCAGTGATGGATAAGCAAACCACGAATCGCATCGGCAACGCGGTCCGCAAAGTCGAATCGCTGCCACTCGCCGACCAGAGCCGGCGCATGTTCGACACAGGAGGCGGGAACGCGCCGAAGTTTGGCAAGGTGCTTTCAGCGTCAACACTCAGCGCGAATCGATGGACCTATGTAGTACAGCCGGTCGTTTTCAATGGCTCGACATTCGTGAACGACGGCGCAACCATCCCGGGCGTCCTCAACCTAAATGAATGGCACAATACGAATGGGCCTTGCGGCAATGGAGTGAACACAACATTCCTACAGGGGAACTACACAATCAAACCAGCCAGCACGGGGACACCGATCGTCATACTCTACATCGTCGGCACCACCTACGTTTTTTCACTGGTCAACGGCGTCGATGGGACTTGCATCTAATGGCCGCAACCAGCCATACGATCTGTTGTTGCGGAGCGCAGCAGGATCCACAATACCCATGCTGCATCGCCGAGACATGCAATCTCCAGACCGCCGATGCCTGCCAATTCGGGGGCGGGTATTTTCTGGACGTCTGCCCACAGGGGCAAGGGGGTCCATGTACGCCGGGCCTCTTGGGGAAATGCGCCTGCACCCCACTACAATCTGCACCGCCGTCCATGCTCGTCTATTTTGAGACCCCGATAGGCGCGCTGCCGAGTTGCGGTTCGGGCTGTCAGAAGGTTACCAACGACAACTATTATGCCGTATTAGTTGCGTTCGTAAATACGGCCCATATAATACCGTTTAGCACTTACACGCAAACCGTATGCCAGGCTCTTGAATCTTTTCCGATGACCTATCTTAACGACTGCACGGGGCAACTTGAGACACACCCCATAGTGCAGACGGTATTGGTCGCCGCCGAGGCAAGGACTATATTTGAATCGCGATGCAGAATCGTGGGACAGATCAGTACGCTGATCCAGAAAGCGATCATCGACGTGCCGCCGGCACAATGCGGATGCCACGGATCAAAGTACGTCAATAGGTTTGGTAATTTCCCGCTCTGCGGAGATCAGCCCTGTGATGGCGGACTCTGCCTCTTCGCCTATGACGTCGGTCAGGTCGGAAACGCTAAAATGAACATCGTATGGTGACTCCACTCGCGCTACTTAGAACACATCTCGCCACGATCTGCGCACGATGCCCGCGCTCGCGAATCACCACCGAGGGGCGACTGGTCTGCGGCGCGATGAATGACCTGCCAGTCGTCCCACTGATCGCGCGCGGCTGGCCCTTCTGCCCGCTCTGGTACCACACCTTCGGAGTCCCCAAACGACAACGGATCGTCTATTCAAGTCGCTGGCTCTTTAGCGCGGCGATCAAAGCCGTCGCCTCGCGCCTGAGAATCTGCCAGGCCGACGCCGACACGATTGCAGCGCGACGTGCGACGTGCGACGGATGCGACAAACGGGACGGCACGAAATGCGGCGCGTGCGGATGCCCCATCGAAAACAAAACGGCGCTGGCAACCGAACGATGCCCACTTGACCCCCCGAAGTGGTCCCTAGCCATGAATCGATGGTGCAACGTTTTGACGCGGATGGAGCGACGAGGCATACTGCTATCAGGCCCAGCGCCTGCATGGTTCGCCCGGATTACCTCTGCAAGGCCCTGGGGCGGATCGGCCCCGGGCTGTGCAGGATGCGACGCGGCGAAGGCCGCTGAGACGACCGTAGACCCGCCGGCACCACCTGAGAACGCCCATGTTGATTAACGGAACGACAATCGACGCCACGCCGACCGTCGGGCGGCTCCACGAGCTCGACCTGGACCCGGCGGGGCAAGGCGCGTTCTCAGACGGGAGGCAGGGGGCGATATGGTTTGGGGTCGAGTTCGATGCCGGCGTGACCGGAGCGGCCACATTCTTCGAGATCATCCTGCCTCTAGTGGTCGGCCGACTGACAGCGCTATCAGTGGTCGGCTATGGCGCGGCAGCGCCGGTCCACACGATCACGCTCACAGATCAGCAGGGCCGAGACTGGTCGTTCAACATCACCGGCGACACCGACAACTGCATTGCGGCCCCGATCCCCGATCTCGTCGGTCAACTCACATTCAAAGCGACGGCGACGAACATGGCTGGCGAGCGCGTGCGATACGCGCTCTATTTCACCGACAACGTGACCATTCTGAATGGCACGGTCCCCACTGGCACCGGCTTTCGGCACGTCACGGCCGGCGCTGAGGATGCGGCGGCCCGGACCATCGCCACCGCCGACGTCGACGCGGATGCGATCACCTACGAGAAGATGCAGAACGTCTCGGCAACCGATAAGGTGTTGGGCCGGTCAACGGCCGGAGCGGGTGACGTTGAAGAGATTGCTTGTACGGCAGCGGGCCGGGCCTTGATCGACGACGCCAGCGCGGCAGCGCAACGAACAACGCTTGCACTAGATGCACACGCGCGGACGCAGGCCAGCCCAGCAGACCCAACGGGAACCTCAAGCGCAGCCGGCGTGATGATGGGTTTGGCCGGTTCCATCACACCCGTCATCGGCAGCAAAGTCGTCGTGATGATCACCGGCGACGTAAAGGCAGGAGCCACGCAGACGGCCGGGATGCAGATTAGATATGGCACCGGAACCGCGCCGACCAACGCGGCGGCTTTGACCGGCACGGCCGTCGGGAATCCCGTTGCGATGATCGGGACCATCGCCGGGCAATGGGCGATGACGTGTCATGCGATCATCTCCGGCCTCACACCCGGCACTGCATATTGGTTGGATATTTCGCTTTCAGCGTCGGGCGGAGTCGTCACGGCGACAGCGAAGAACATTAGCATCACAGCATTCGAGATACTTTAACGAGGTAAACGATTATGCCAGCAACGATCAGGTTCGACCCCGACGCGGCCAATGGAAACTTCAACACCGGCGCGAATTGGATCGGCGGAGTGAAGCCGGGAGCAGCTGATTCATTCATCATCGACGGCACACCCGACACGCCATTAGAGATGAACATCGACGACGGCCTGGACCAAAGCGCGGTGACATTCGCGAATGGCATCCTTGGCCCCAACTATCGCGGCCAGTTTGGATTGAGCACGACGGCGCCATTCAATGGGAATTTCAGCGGCGTCATGTCTATCGTCGGCGGTGCAGCCGAAAACTACATTCAAGGGACGATCGCCGATCTGCGGTTCAATGGGTGCGGCCTGGACAAGTACGGCGAGCTATGGGCATTGGGTGCGATCGCCAAGGCGACAGTGCTACGGGGCATCCTCTGGGGGTGGTCGGGGACATGGGGCGAGGCGCATATCGTCGCGCCGGCCGGATCATCGGGCGCGCAATTGAAAATCATGGACGCGGACATAGCCACGCTCTACGGGTTTAACGGCATTGCCGGCATCGAGTCGGATTCGACCGCCGGGAGAATTCGCCAACTGATCAATGCATCTGCCAACGTTAGCATTCTGGCCGGGCAACTGGACGCCGCCACGATCGCGGGCGGGCGAGTGGCGGTTGAATCACTCACCGCGATCAGCGGAGCGGTCCTCGTTCATGGCGGTGAGTTCGCGCTGACCAACGTACAGGCCCAGACCGTCGCCCGGTTGGAGGTCTATCCCAGCGGGATCATTCGAGTCAATCAGGGCATCGATAACGATATCCTGACGGTCTATGCGAACCACGGCGGACAGCGGATCGACGGGGCGCTTGCAGCCTGATTTCATTGGGGTTTATTTTTCGCTGGACAGCCGCGAGAGGCCGCCCATATAACATCACCCAAGGCCGCCCGGTTGACGATTCGATCCGTCACGACGAGCCCCGACAAATCAACTCGACAGGAGCCGATCATGTCGAACGACACACAGACGACGGCGATGGTGCATTGCAACATCGCGGGCGCAGACAGCTTCATTCGCAGAACCCCCAGCGGCATCATCCGATCTATTCGGGCGAACGTTCGCCTTGAAAAGAGCCAGGGGCATCTCTACGCGATGAAGAAGTACGATCCGGAGACCCGCGAGTCCACGCCGGTCCTCGCGATCACCGCTCAGGGTTACTACCATCTCAACCGCTACATCGGAGTCAGCTTCGCCACACCGGAGACGCTGTACGGGCCGGCAGGATCACCAGTCGGTAATCCCTACCTTCACCGCACCGAGACCGGCGAGATTCAATTCGCCAAGGCACGACGCATCGGGATCGGCCGCAACGCAATCGGCAACCTGATGGCCATCGATCTCACGGCCACATTCGATCTCGCAACCTATTTTGCGCAGGACCTATGGAAGAAATGGCAACCATGGAAGCAGGGCGACAAGCCGGCCGCATGGGGCGTACTGAGGGATTCTGATCAGGCAGCCAAGCCAGGCAGCGAGGCCGAACGGCTGAATAAGATTGGTTGGAAAACGGTCCGCATGCCCGGCGGCGTCTCATTGCAGGTCGATCTCTCACACACCGACGTGATCAAGGCACTCGGCGAGCATATCAGCCGACAGAAGTTTGCTGAGCGCCTTTGCATCACCGTTTGCGAGCGCAACATTTTGAAGCGGTTCGCGGTGGCGACGACACTCGACCCGAACCAGCCGACCATCGTGCCGGTCATCTCTTGGATCAACACCGACCGAACATGGTCGGAGTACGCGGAGATGGCCCGCGACGTGGCCGATGGCAAGATACCGAACGAGATCAAGGAGGTGGTCTCTGAAACCGCCGACGCATCACCCGACGAGGTCACGGCCGCCAACGCCGGCGACGTGGATCCCGAGAATCAGGAGACGGCGCAAGAGCCGGCCGACAAGGAGCCGCCCACCGTGACCAACACGGCGAGCGATCTGCCGGCACTGATCAAGGGACTGCGGGCCAAGTTGGAGACGATGAATCCGCGATTCGTGAACGCGGTCCTGAGCACGTCCAAGATTCAGGGACTCGACCAACTCGACACACTCGACCGCGATACGATCCTCAACATCATCTCGGAAGCGAGTCAATACTGATTACTCTGAGTCACCCGTTCGCAGGCGCGGGGCGTTCCCGCGCCCGAACGGGCCTCTATCAACACACACAGGACGAACCATGAAAATAAACTCGATCATTACAACCAACTGGAAGGTGCACGGCCGCGTTGCGATCCCTCATCTCACCCAACGCAACTGGCTCACCGGCGCGAGCGGCAGCGGGAAGTCGGCGATCACAGACGCGGTGCGAGTCGCCATCGAGGGCCGCGTATCAACCGGCGCATCGGTCGATAAGATCGCCGAGTACATGACGGCCGACCACGCCGAGGTCGCGATCACGTTCGATGATGGGTTTGCGATCACCCGACAATTCTCACGGGATGCGAACACCGGCAGCGTCGAGACGACGATCCTCCTGCCAGGGGTCAAGGTCGATTCAAACAAGCACGCCGAGGGGCTGATCCGTGAACACGTCGGCGACTACTCGCCACGGTTCGACCTGCATCACTTTCGCAAACTGACGCCCAACGCCCGGCGAGATGAGATCGTTCGGCTCGTCGGGGCGAATCACGCGGTGGACCCGGTTCTGTTTCCGGCGCGATGGACCATCGCCAGCGCGCGGCAACTGATCGACTCGCCTGAGAAAATGGATGGCGTGGTCGTCCCGTTCACCATCGAAGGCGGACGCATCCCCGACGACATGGCGATACAGGCATCACAGGCCGCGCTCCGTGCGATCGAATCTGATCTCTTGCGACAGACCTTGATTGAGATGATCGGCACCCACACGCCGACCACCTGCCGGTTGGTCGATGCAATCACCGAGCGCCGGGAGTCATTAAAGGTACTGCGCACCACGGCGAACGACCGACACCAACGCGCAGAGAACCAGCGAGCCGCATGCGCGGGGCGGGTACAGCAGATCAACGCGATCGTCCGGCCGGATGCCGGGTACTTGAAGCAGATTCCGAATCTGATGACCGAGCGCGACCTGCATCGGGACACGATCGCCAGGGCCACGGAGCGGGCGGCCCTGATCGCGGCCCGCAATGATCTGATCAACCGATCGAGGCAGGAGGCGGACACCATCGGCCAGGCCCGCGCCTTGGAAGATGAGGCAGACCTGATGGAGCAGGTGGCGAAGGGAGACCAGACGGGGGCGCTGGCCCGTGAGCAACTGGAGCGAGCACAGAACACCGCGAAGCACTTCAAGGCAGCGCAGACACTCGCCGAAGATCGGGTTCGCAGGATCACCCATGAGACCGACGCCACCAAGAAAGCCATTGAACATTCCCGCCGGCAGATCGAGCGATTCCAACTCGACCCGGTGTACAAGCTCTCGCAATGCCTGGAGCGGGTTAAGGTGTTTGGCCAGAGACTCCCACTCGACATATTCGAGCAATTCACCAATGAGATCGACGATGCACTCGCGCTGATCAGCGCGATGGGTGATCGCGCGACGATGATCTCGCGCGAGCAGCAGGAACTTGAGACGCACGCCAAGCGATTTCTGGACTATGACGCGACACTGCGGGCCGCACAGAAGGAGGCCGAAGACGCAGGCGAGAAGTTTAAGGAGGCGGACACCGCGGCCAAGGCGATCACCGCACCGACCGCTCCGACCGATGATGCACGCGCCCAACTTGCGGCGATGCGCGATCGGAACGAGAAGACCCGACAGGCGAACGCTCGCATCCTCGAACTACAGCGGACCATCGATCAGGCGACACGCGAGCGCGACGAGATGACGACGACGGCGCAGGGGGTTTCGGTCGAGCTATTACAGAACCAGCTTATCGGGATGGACGCGAAACTCGCCGACGTCCGGGCCAAGGCCGACGAGCACACCGCCTCCGTGCAGGTGCTCGCCGAATATGAAAACGCGATCACGCAGGCAGAGAAGGCGCAAGCCGAGTACCTATGCCTCGATGCGATGATCAAGGGACTCGACGCGATGACGGATGCGATGATGAGTTCGATCACCGCGCCATTGACGGCACGGATCGACGGCATCCTCACCCATCAACTCGGTTGGCGGTCGCATATCAGATTGCACACCCGGACCGGCAAGCCGACGTGCATCATCGGGATCACACGAGGCGAGCGGTTCATCCCGTTCGATGCACTATCAGACGGCGAGCAGATCATTTTCGGATCGGCGCTGACAGCGGCCGCGATCCTTCTGAATGCGCGCGGGTTCGGCATGATGATCATCGACCTATCGGCCATCGACCCGGACACCCGCATGCGCTATGAAGCGATGATCACCCTCGGCGCGTTCGATCAGGTTGAGCAGCTATTCATCATGGCGCACCGCCTCGACATGGAACCGGGAGACACCGACGCCCAGATTCAACTACCGATCAACTGATCACGGGAGACCTTATGCACACGCAAGAGCAGATGCAGGTCATCACCTGCAATGATCCACTAGCGGCCGTCATCGCGGCCCCTGGGTCTGGGAAGACGACGACGATCATTGCCCGCGCGAGATGGCTGATAGATCAGCGGATCATCGCACCCGGGCAACTGGCGATGATCACATTCACACGGGCGGCGGCCGCCGAGATGAAGCACCGCCTTGCGATCACCGATGATCCGCCGATCATTGGCACCTTCCACGGGGTGCTACTCGACCATATCAACGCCCGGCGCGAGCTATTGGGGTTCGATCCGCGCCGGCCGCTCACCATCATCGACGAGGACATAGTCGAACCCCTGATCGACCAACTCGAACGGCAGCACGGACTCAAAACACTGGCGGGCAAAGCCATCGGCACTTGGAACGGCCGGACCCGGGCCGAATGCCAGTCAGCGCAGACGATCTATAGCGCGATGCTCGGCGCGAGGATGAACGCGAACTTCTGGGTGACGGCGTCGCCGGCGGACCTAATGGCATGGCGACTCACACACGCCATGCAATCACTCAACGCGATCACGATGGAGGGCATCACCGCGTTCGGTTTGCGACTGATCACCGACGATCCGACCACGCTCGGAGCGATCACACACCTGATCGTCGATGAGGCCCAGGATTGTGACACGATGCAGTTGTCGATCATTCGCGCCATGATCAACCGACCCGGCGTACAGGTCATGGTCGTCGGCGACTTTCGCCAGGCGATCTATGAATGGCGGGGGGCAAGCCCCGAAGGCCTTGAGACCCTGATCTCGTCGTTCGCGAAGTACACACTCTCAAAGTCATTCCGTTGCGGCGAGCCGATGATCGGCGCAGCCGTTGCAATGTACGGTGACGGCCAGGGGATCACGCCGAACGATCAAGGCACCACCATCGGCGAGACACTTCTGCCGCTGGCTGATCGTGACAACGCATGGCGTCAACTGTGCGCGGAGACAATGGTTGCCGCGACACGAATGATGCACTTTGGCCAGACGGCGATCCTCGTCCCGACGAATCGAGGACTCAACGCGATCGCCCGACTGTTGAGCACGGCGAAAATTCCATTCTGGAAACGATCAGCGACCGACGACACCGCGATGCAGTCACTGGTCAAGCTACTGACACGAGCGACACTGCGCGACGACTCGGGTCTCTTGAAACTTGGCGAGCAGCAGATCGATCCACGATCACCGATCCGCGAGGCGCTCTCGCGGTTGGTGATCTCAGAAGTGAACGCCGAGATATACGAGACGTTCATCGAATGCGATCAGACCGTTGAGCAATTTCTGACCGAGTACCGGCAAACCCAGATTGCGAATGAGTCACTGACGCGACCGCCGGCCGACGCCCCGCTGATCATCTCGACGATTCACGGAGTCAAAGGCCTTGAATTTGATAACGTGGTGATGATGGCAAACGACGACGACGCGAAGCGATACGCGAAGGGAGAGGGCAAGCGCATCCTTTTTGTCGGGATGACACGCGCCTGGCGCAATCTTCGTTTGGTGTCATCATCGCAACTATGGAATGGAGACGACACATGCCGCGATTGAGATTCTGGAAGCCGGTCCCGAAAGATTTCTGCGAATGGAATGATGGCATCATCGAGAAGTTGACACACGGCGCGCAGTCACTTTTATTCCGCCTTCACCTGAATTGCGACGACGCCGGCCGACTGCGCGGGAACCCGGCATGGGTCAAATCGAAATGCTTCCCGATGGCTGATCACGTCTCGACGGAGCAGGTTCGGGCGTGGATCGCGGAGGCGGCCGATCCCAAGATTGCCCTCCTGCTTTGGTACCAGAGGGGGGGGGAGCAATACATACAACTGGCAGACTACCAACCGGCGAAGCCAAGCCAGGCGAGGGTCGATTACCCAGGCCCGGAACAGGACTTGCGCACCGGCGAGATGCCGATGTTCCACGTGGAACATCCCGAACCGGATCACAAAGTATCAGAAAAAATCACAAACGCCCAAACGAATCTCGTACGATCCGAGCCATCAACTGTGATTTCCGAACCGATCTTTTCTGATCCGGTTTGTTATAAGACCGAGACCGATACCGAGAACCAAATAAGAAGAAGACCGATACCGAACCCGGTGGCGGGCGCGGAGGCGGTTGCCTACACACAGGGGGGAGCGGTGGCGGAGCGGATCGTCGGCGTCACGGAGATCAGGGATGAGATCGCACGGGATGCCGAGGCCGGTCGGCGGCTCTGGGCAGATGCGATCCTCGATCGCCTCAAGCCACTACAGGAGCACAGCGACGGCGACTATCGAGACCTTGGCATCCTCTCTCTCGCGATCGCCAAGCGACCGAATTGGGTTTCACTGCTGATCGATACCCTGATCACCGCCGAGCAATGCAGACTGGAAGAGTTGGGGTTCGGCGCATGGCGCAACAAAATGCGTGACACGTTTGGGGAGTGGCGACGGCCACGAGCAAAGGCGACGACATGAACGCGGCGATGTTGAAAGAGATGATGGACGACCTGAGCGCCAGAATGGGACCACCGCCGGCGGTTCGCATTCGCGTCTCACCAACCCTTATGCACTTGATTGAGACCCACTGCAAAGGAACCAGCGCGGAGCCGCACACTCAATTTGATTTCAGAGGAATGCCACTCATCATCGATCCGGAACTGCATTGGCTTGATTACAAAGTCGATTACACGGAGACACCGAAGCATGGAGGACGATTGAAACCATGAAAGCGCACAAGCGGAATCTATATCGATGCGCTGGATGCGGGAAGCCGATCAAACCACGGCGCAACCTCACGGCGACCGATGGCCACTATCACGCTATTTGTTTTCGGCGGGCCATGATCGGACGGATGGTGATGAAGACGATCGCCCCGCTGATCATTGCGATGATGCTGATCGGTTGCCAGGCGACGGCATCTCACGCGATCCCCGAGCAGCGGACCGATGATCTTGAATGGCCTTGCTACAAATGCGGCGAGCCGACGCAGCAGGACACGAACGACGGCGGCGACTCGCCACGATGGGAATGCGAGAAGTGCTCGCCATACAACGAGCGCCACAAACTACGGCCCCACCGACCGAGACCACGCAAGAGCACGGGGGCAATCTGGATCAGCGAGAGGATCGAAGGATGAGAAGCAACCTATTCATGTCCACGACCAAAGTATCAAGCGAGCAGACGGCCGGCGAGATCACCCGAGTCCTCGCTAAGGGCGGAGCGAAGCAGATAATGATCGAGTACGGCGCAGATCAGCAGGCGACCGGGATCACATTCGCCATTGAAATCAGCGGGCAGTCAATCGCCTACAAACTCCCGATCCGAGTCGGCCCGGTGTTTGCGTTACTGCATAAGGAGCGACGGCACAGCCATTGGAAATACAAGGACGCGGATCAGGAGCAGGCGGTACGCACCGCATGGCGACAGGTGTTGCGATGGGTCGAGGCGCAGCTGGCACTCGTCCAGACCGGCATGGTCGACGTGCGCGAAGTGTTCACCGCCTACATGCTCTGCGGCACCGGCGAGACCCTATACGAGCGAGTGGCTGGATCACAATACAAATTACTGGAAATGGATCAGGAGCCACGACCATGAAGCACCACGCAGCGAGATTAAAAAAAATCATCGACTCGGTCGGCTTTGCGACACGCGACATGGAACCAAACGAGCGAGCCGAGTTCCTTGGCGATCTCAGAGATGAGATCGAATTGCAGATCACACTCAGCGAAGACGACGACGAGCCGGAGGATGAATGATGAGCATGACACCAACAGACGTATGGCCCGCGATCATGGCCGACCACGCGCAGGGGTTGGCCCTGCACACCATATTGAGAATCCTCAATGAGGTTCCAACCGACGCACTCATAGACGCCATGAATCGCATCGAGCGCGAGACGACGATCGGACCGATGACCAACCCAACCGCGTACCTGGATGGCCGACGCTTCGACAACGCGCGAGTTTATCAAACGGTCTTGCGGCATCTCGCAGAGATCAGGGGCGTCATGGAACGAGAGATGGAGAAGCACAATGGGTGAGAATAGTAAAATCGAGTGGTGCGATCACACGTTCAACCCGTGGCGAGGATGCACGAAGGTCAGCGCCGGCTGCGCCAATTGCTACGCGGAGACGATGAGCAAACGATTCCCCGATCGCCTGGGGATCTGGGGCGACAACGGCACCCGCATCATCGCCAGCGAATCGATGTGGCACGAGCCGGTGAAATGGAACAAGAACGCGGCGCGGGAAGGCCGCATGCGCAAAGTCTTCTGCGCATCACTCACCGACATATGCGAGGACCGCCCCGAGCTTGAAGCCCCGCGCGATCGGTTGAGACGACTGATCGACGAGACCCCTTGGCTCACCTGGTTACTACTGACAAAGCGGCCGGAGAACTACGAACGATTCTTCCCCGGCGCGATCGAGAACGTTTGGAAGGGTACCTCGGTCGAGAATCAGGAGACGACGGACGCGCGACTATTCCACTTATGCGGCACGGCAGCGCGGCTCAGGTTCATAAGCTACGAGCCGGCACTTGACGCGATCAACCTCGTCGAAGCGATCAAGCGGGCGGTGAATCTGGCGATCCAAACACAAACGCCACCGCCTCCGTGGTCTCAACTCTCTTCACTGGCGATATTGCCCGGGCCGACCGCATCGATCACTGATCACCACGCGATGCGGAAGTTCGGCGAGCTCATCGGCTGGGTGATCTATGGCGGCGAATCGGGACCACGAGCGCGGCAGAATCGAATCGAGTGGGGATATCAAGTCCGCGATCAATGCAAGGCCACCGGCGTCCCATTCTTCTGCAAGCAGCTTGGCGCGTTCGTGACCACCGACAACGCCAACTGTCAGGACTGGCCCGACGATATCGATCTCATGGGCGATGGCAGGCACGTAGCATCGGCGCGGCCGGCACTGAAATCATCGAAGGGGAACGACCCGGCGGAATGGCCTCACGATCTGAGGATCAGGGACTTTCCGAACTGGCACCAACACACAGGAGACACGGTATGAATTGGAGTACGATAAAATCATGGAGCAACGCGATGATGTACGTGGCGATGGGTTCCATCGTCGCGACGATACAAACCATCCTATATGGCACCGACAGATTCGCGCCGCTCCTGATGGGCCAGGGTCTAGTATTGGTTGCGACCACGCTCACCTACACGATCGCCAGCATGTACGCGCCGCCCGACGATCAGAAAAAGCACATGGATGGATCGCAGGCGCCGACGCTGACAATCCGCGATGCGTTCCCAAACATCACAAAGGTCTTGAGCAGGCTTCGCTACTGGCAGATCAGCACGGGGACGTTCGATGGGAGCCCGGAAGTTCGCGCAGCCGTTTGGAGAGTCAAAGAAATCTTAGAGAACGTGACCGATGAAGAGTGGCAATACATCCTGCCACCGATCACAGTCGTCGATCTGCGCGGGGCGATGACAGCGCTGGACGCCAGCTATCCACCGACACTGACAAAGGAAGAATGGAACAAGCAGCACACCGGGCCGCTCACCCAGACGATCATCAACTCGGTTCGCACCGGACGACAGAGGGGCAACACCCCATGATCACCCCCGAACTTATTTACTCAACAGCGGTCAGCCTGATCATCGCGTCGATGATCGGCATGATGGCGAATTACACTTGGGCGAGAGCCCGGAAGGAAACGACATGGCAGCCACCCCAACGAAGAGAACATACACCATCAAGCTATCGACACTCGGTTTGCAAAAGCAATCCGTATCGATGGGCCTGGGCATTGAGCGCACAGGCTCGACGAAGCTGGAGGACCTTGACTGGATGCTGTGCGCGACGGCGCTGAAGGTCCACCTGATCCCCGCGAAGGACGTCGAGGGTCAGAAGCAGATGTTCGATGAGGACCTGGGCATGGAGTTCACCGCCGAGTCGACGGCGATCAGGATCGGGAAAGATCACGTCTCGGGATCGCTACGCATCCCACTTGAGCAGATGAAGATCAGCAAGTTCTTGAAGCACTTCGCCCATAAGTCGGCGAAGCTGATCATCGAGCGCACCGGCGATGCCGCCGGACTGAGCGACCCGGAGATTGCGGACGATGACGACGATACGCCGACTCTCAAGATGGGAGCCGCGGCGAAGTAGTTTTCTGGTGGCGCAGTGCGCCGGCGAGCCGACAGCCGGCGCACGATTTCAAGGGCAGCGCGATGGCACGAATCAGAAGCGTTTCACTGAC
>ERZ1292625.1990-Hain-H41-01um-R1-1990-length-20732-cov-6_pt1 | contig 20732 bp, 31 predicted proteins | sample MGYA00564400_ERZ1292625 | MGnify/ENA primary metagenome ERZ1292625 (study PRJEB36523, sample SAMEA6512639) | groundwater metagenome | collected 2019-01-08 | study: AquaDiva: Metagenomics assemblies of 32 groundwater samples
CCTCCCACGCCGCCCACGCCGCCGCCGCCGCCGCCGCCGCCGCCGCCCACGCCGCCGCCGCCGCCGCCGCCCACTCCTCCTTGCTGATTGCCTCGCCGGCCAATTCGCGCGCGATTAGCGCGCGCACCGGTGCGACGACGCCAGCGCGATCGTGGGGTTCAGCAATCGCCATGCTTGCGTCCAGCGTGCGCAGCATGGCGCGGCGCGATCCGGCCTCTGTCAGGCGCGGCAGGCTATCCAGCATCGCCCGGTAGCGGCCAAGCAAGCGCGGCCAAGCCGCTTCACTGCTGCTGTCGTCAAAGCGCACGATCAGATGCGCCAACCATTCCGGAATCAGATGCGAGCGGCAGATGGCGGCGTCAACTCGGTTCAGCCGCGCGTCTAGCGCGCCGAGCCAGCAGGCAATTTCGCGCCCGTCGCGATCGCGCCCCTGCCACTTGCCCCGCACAACCCCGCCATAGGACGCCAGCTTATCGAAGCGCGCGAGGCCGGTGAGGGGGCCGGTGAGGGGGAGTGAGGCTGTTGATGTGGTCATGGTTCCATGCTAGCATCGCTCCGTTAATCCGTCAATATGGATAAGATTTAATTTTCGCGCGCTTGACTTATGCGGATAATAGGGCTATATTGGCATTATCGAACTTCGGTTCGGTACGGTAAAGCCGGGGCCGCCAAGCATAGAGAGCCCCAGCCGGATCGGGACCACGCGAAAGGCGGGGCCTCCGGGACCGGGTAAGGCCCCAGACGCGCAAGCGAGCGGGGAGATAGCCGGAACCCCTAAAAACCCCTCGCACCGAATAGCCCCCCGCTCCGAAAACAAAAACCCGAAACGTGGGAGTGCGAAGCTTACCCCTGAATTCCGAGGTAAGCGCTCCCCGTCAGCCGGTTACGCCGGCTCTGATGAGAGGTCGAGAAAATGAACAGCGCAACAGATCACGGCTTCGAGGCCGATGTTGGCGATACCGAGCGGGCTCGCCGCCACCTTGCGACCGCCATGTATTACGGCATCGTCGGACTCGAATGGAACGAAGCCAAAAACATGGCTGACGCGGCGGCGATGCGCGCGGTCGCTAAGGGCGGCGATATTGCCACCGCGTTGCGCATTGAAGCGGCGCGCTACGAAGATATGTGACCCCTCGCCCCGCCGCAGCAATGCGCGCGGGGCGCTCTTTTAAGAGGGCCGCGAAAGGCGGCCCGGAGGAAAGTAAATGCAAACCAACGCGTCGATGCTAGATAGCAACATTGTCACGTCGTTTGGCGCGAGCGCCAACCCAGAGCTAATTGAAGACGCGTACTGGCGGTTTCGCAAAAATCACGGGGAAGTGGATGCCGAGCGGCGCGCGTGGCTGTTCGAACGATGCGCGGCGGCGGTGGTTATCGCGTGTCGATCCAGCCCCCTTATCGCCAGCGACGCGGAACGCTGGCGCGTCCGTATCGAACTTGACGACTTTATGCGCGAGCGCATTCACTTTATGGAGGAAAGCAAATGATGAAGCCTATTGGACCGGTGCTGGCGGATGTGGTCGCGAAAGCGAAGCCGCAAGTGGTGAGACTTACCAAGCAAGGCGAGCGCCGCGTTCTGAACGGCAAGGAAGGGATGGTGTTCGAGGTCGATCATTGGGGCGGCGTCAACGGTCGGTGCGCGCAAGTCGCTGACCGCCGTTTCCTAAACGGTCTTCGCCCCCAAATCTGGACGCTTGCGCCAGAAGATTTCGAGCCGGCCTAAAACCCGCCACAAACCCGCCAAACCAGACGCCCACCGGCCCCGCGCCGCGCGGGCGTTTCGCGTTTAAGGGTAGGAGGAATGCAAAATGGAAGAATGCCCAATCCCTTTCCCCTACGCGTTGCGCGCGCGCTGCAACAAGGCCTATCTCGACATTGACGCCAACATCGCCGAACTGCTTGACGTGTCTGCCCATTACATATTCGGCGGCGCCGATGCATGGGCCGAAGCGGTGCGGTTTGCGCAAAACCTGCGCGACCAATTCGAGCAAAGCTGGCGCGACGCACACGCGAACTAAAAGAGAGCCCGCCCGCGCGAAAGCGTTGGCGGGCTTCTTTTATGAGGGGACCGCGCGCCTCTATCAGACTGCAATCCCGGCGACGGGACCGGGGGAACCAGCCAAGGAAACCCCGGCCCCGCGCGGCGTCGCCGACATCGGATGGAAAGGACACCCGATGCCTCAAGCAATAATCACGTTCGCACGCCGTTTCAAGCGCGCGGGCCAAGCCTTGCGAAATGCCCCTCTGTTTGTTCTCTGCGCGATCGTCTCGATCTCGGTCGAAGTGTTCGCGTGGGGCTCTATCCTCGCCGAGAACCATGCCACCGTGACTTTGCTGGGCCAGACTGTGCGGCTTGGCTATGCGGAAGTTGCGATGAGCACTGCGTTCTCGCTCGCCGCTTTGGTGCTGGCGGCGGCGGCGGCGGCCCACCGGGCCGATCCCCGCCCCGAACAGCGCCGCCGTGCTGGAGGCGCGCAAGCGCTCGCCATCGCGGTCCTGATAGCCCCCGTGTATTACGCCGGGAATTGTCTGGCGCTGCAACGCCAGCTCACCGAATGGCGCGAATATCACGGGTCGGAAGCGGAAGCCGCCGACCGCGCCCTGGCCAACCAGCCCATGGTTGATTCGCTGGTGCGTGCGCAAGCCGCGTTCAATCTACGCCGCGGCATCCGGCCCGAGCGGGCCGAGTTCGATCCATTGGCGACATCGTGGGTCGCGCTCATCTTGGGTTCCAACATGCTCGCTATCCGGCTTGGATGGCGGGCGCGCCCGGAAACGCCCAGCGAGGCGAAAGCCAGATTAGCCGCCACTCGCGCGGCCAAAGCCAAGCACACCCGCGCGCTCAACCACGCGCGGGGGGGGCGCGACGAAAGCAACGTCGCCCATCCCACGTTCCGCAAGGCGTAACTCAAAAGGCCCCGGCTCACACCGGGGCCTTTTTCTTGCGCTAGACTGCTTCGCGTCGCGGCGGCGTGGAAAGCAGACACGCTAGACTAGAGTGCGCAGATAGACCTGTCCTGAATCCGCGATGGCGTCGCGGGCGCCATGGTTCCGGGCTCACTGCGAGTGCGTCGAGGTTGTCGGCCGAGCCGGAGTAGCGCCCGGCCCGCGACGCCTTCCTGTTTTTCCTGTCTCCGAAGCACACTTCGGAGACAGGCGCTGATCCATAGCGATTGCAAGGCCGTAGCGTAGCCAAACCACCCCATCACCCCGTGATCCTGTAAACTCTCTCCATCGGCAAGAGCGGGCGCAACGGCGCGCGTCGCAAGTGAGAGCCAAGCCGGCTAGCCCGGCCATTTTTGGAGAGAAGACGCCAGTGCCTTCCCTGCTCTTGCCGTCGAGTTTCGCGCCCGATTGATGGAAGCCGCCAACATCATCGCGCTGGCTGGCTTTTCCTTCGTGCTGCTGATCCAGGCTGCTGCCATCGTTTGGTGGGCGCGCGGGGTCAGCGCTACTCAGACCGCGCACTCCAAGGCGCTGGAAGCGCTGCCGGAGACGTTTCGCGGCTTTGTCACCATCGACATAGGCAAAGGCTACCAGGCTCAGCTCGACCGCCTGGAGCATCGCGACGCCGAGTGCGAAGGCAAGATCGGCGCGAACAGACAAGAAGCAGCCGACCGGATCGAGCGGCTATCCTCGCGCGTATCAACCCATGAGCAAACCATCACCGCGCAAATCCAGGCGCTCACCAATGGCCTGACCCGGCTGGAAGAGGCCATGAAGGCGGTGAAGGAAGGTATGGACCGACTCTCCGACGCCGAACGCGCGCGCGGAGCGAATGTGCAGCCTAACGCTATCGAGCAATTACGCCAATGGGTAGAGTTTCAAGCGCTGATGAAAAAAGTCGCATGACCGAGATGCGATGCCCCTCCTGCTCGGCGATCGAGCGCGGAGAGTGCGGCGATGGAGAAGCGCTGTTCGCGGCCAAGGCAAGGCTGCGCGCAGCCCTGGGCGAGAAATGCCCGCGCGGCGGTCACGCAACCGAAGCCAGATGCCCGATGCGTGGCGTAAACCAAAACTTAACATTGGGGCCGCTAGGCAGGTAGCGAAATGCGCGTTTCCAATCCTGCCGTAAGCGTCGCAGCGCTGGTCGCCAGCGGCACCAACGATTCCGCATCCGCGGGCGATCTCGGCGAGTACCAGGAAGCCGAAGTGCTGGCCGGTTCAGCGGTGTCGCTGACCACGGCGACGCCGGCCAACATCACCTCGCTCGCGCTCACCGCCGGGGATTGGGATGTCTGGGGCGAGGCCGCGTTCACACTCAACGCCGCGACTACGGTCAGCGCCGTCAATGGCTGGATATACACGACTTCCGCCACGCTGCCGACGGCGCCGAACAAAGGCGCGATTGCGACCCTGACCGCCGTGCTCACAACCGGGGCGACGCAATGCCTGCCGGTGGGCGCGCGCCGCATCAGTCTGTCGGCGACCACAACGGTTTATCTGAGCGCGCAGGCCGCTTTTGCGGTCAACACCATGGCTGCCTATGGTATGCTGTGCGCGCGCCGAGTCCGATAGGAACGCCCCATGACGCTCACCGTGTACGAATTCGCAGACGCCAACGCCAATGGCGACCCGATTTACCCGGCGCATCGCCGCCGCGTCACCCAAGCCTTGGCCAATACCTACATCCAATTGGGCGAGACGCTGCCAACCCGCGCCATCCTCGTTTACAACGATAGCGGCACGGTCGGTGTGCATGTGCGCGTCGGGACCGCGTCGAGTGGGGAGGACGCCAGCCAGTCAGACACCTATATCGGGCCAGACGGCAATGCGATCATTCTGGTTGAGCGCCGCGACCGCAGCGCCGCCAACAACATGCTTTACATCAACGCAGTGGCGGATACGTAAGTTAAGGAGGAGTGACGGTGAGCGAAAATCCACAGCCGATGGAGTCTCTGTCGTGGACTGATGTGCCCGAAAACCAACGCCCCTACATCGGATTCTCCGATGGTATGGATTTGGAGCAATGGAGCATGGCTGAATCGGTGCGAGAGTTGGAGCGACGGCTGGCGGAGTGCGCCGGGGCCGTCGAGGACACTGACAAATTCCAACCGGAACTGGTGACGATAGTTAACGGCGCCATCAAGGCCGAGGGCGCGCCGATACCCAATGAAATTACTGTGGCGAGGGCGGAAGACGCGCCGCGTGTGGCCAGCGAATTGGCGTCGGGGTGGGCGGATTTCGCTCTAAGTTTGAAAGGCGAAAACACCAGGCTGGTCTGGCGCGCGCGCCCGCAGTTCAATGTGAAGTACGGTTGGCCCGCAACCACGATGTGCCTACGCGGACGGCTGGCCTGGCTGCCATGAATATCCGCGACGACGCCTCTCCCACGCTAGACTTCAAGGCCAGCCGCGCCGCGGTCAAGCCGGAAGACTTCAATCCCGCCGACTGGACCATCATCAAGCGCGCCGGCAAGATGGTCGCCGCGCGCCATGTATCCGCGGAAACCCGCAAAATGCCGAAGGAGTGGCTGGAGTGAGCATGAAACAACCAGGGGGCATAGATTGGGCGTCCTACCATACCGCCCCGCCCTTGGCCCCGAGCGCCTTACGCTAACCCATCCCCAGCAAGACCCGCGCTAAACTAGCATCCTTGAAAATCCAAGGGATCGCCGGAAGCGTGATCGCATCATGAGTGCAAAGCCAAAGAAACGCGCGCGCAAGGCGAAGGCGGGCAAGCCAAGCAAGCGCAGCCAAGAAAAGCGCCGCGTCGGACGCCCCACCTCTTACGATCCCGCCATGCTCGCTCGCCTGATCGCTATGGGCAAGGACGGGCTGACAGTCATCGAAATGGCCGTCGAGCTTGGCATCGCCAAGTCAACGCTCTACAAATACGTGGAAGACATTGATGAATTCTCGGACGCCTTCACGCGGGCGCGCGAAATTGCCGAGGCCCATCACGCCAGAAACTACCGCACCCAATGCGGGTTGCCTCAGTCGGTGTTCAACGCCAGCGGCTACGCCAAATTCATGGGCACGTGTTTCAAGGATTGGCGCGAGCCCAGCAAGATCGAGTTGAGCGGCGCTGACGGGGTTCCCTTGGTGATCGCATGGCAAGCGCCCAACCAAGGCTAGTCACTATCCCCTATTCCCCACGCGGGGCGTTCATCCCCTATCACGCTAGAACCCAACGCTGGGCGTGCATGGTGGTTCACCGGCGCGGTGGAAAAACAGTGGCGGTCATCAATGACCTGCTCAAAACCGCGCTCACCTGCACCAAGCCCAATCCGCGTGTTGCCTACATCGCCCCGCAATTCAACCAGGCCAAGGACGTGGTATGGAATTATGTGCACGAATTCGCCGGCGTCATCCCCGGTGTGCAATTCAACGAGGCCGAGCTGCGCTGCGACCTGCCCAATGGCGGCAGGCTCAGGCTCTACGGCGCCGACAATTATGAACGGCTGCGCGGCATCTATCTCGACGACGCAGCGCTCGACGAATACGCCGACATGGACCCGCGCGCATGGTCACAGGTGATCCGTCCAGCGCTGACAGACAGGAGCGGGCGCGCCACCTTCATCGGAACGCCTAAGGGCGCCAACGGCTTCAAATCAATCTGGGATGACGCCAAGGGCGACCCCGAATGGTTCCGGCTCATGCTCAAGGCCAGCGAGAGCGGGCTGTTGCCGCAGCCGGAATTGGCCAGCGCCCGCCGGGGCATGACCGAGGATGAGTACGATCAGGAGTTTGAATGCTCGTTCGAAGCGGCCGTGCGGGGCGCATTCTACGCGCGCGAATTGAAACTGGCCGAAGAGCAAAAACGCATCGGCCGGGTTCCCCACGCGCCGGAATTGCGCGTCCATACCGCGTGGGATTTGGGCATCGACGATGCGACCTCGATCTGGTTCTGGCAGGCCAGCGGGCAAGAAGTGCGCCTGATCGATTATTACGAGACCTCGGGCGAGAGCCTGACCGATATTGTCGGCTCGATCACCGAACGCGGCAAGCAGCGCCAGTTCCGATGGGGGGATCATTACCTGCCACATGACGTGGAAGTGCGCGAGCTGGCGACCGGCCGGTCGCGGCGCGAAGTGCTGGAATCGCTACTCGGGACGAAAGTGCGCGTGGTCCCCAATATCGGCATCGCTGATGGCATCAACGCCACCCGCATGGTGCTGGCGCGGTGCTGGATCGACGCCGAGCATTGCGAACGCGGGCTGAATGCTGTACGCTTGTATCGTCGCGAATTCGATGAGAAGCGCAAAGTGTTCATTCCGCGCCCGTTACATGACTGGACCTCACATTCGGCGGATTCCCTACGCATGCTCGCGGTAGGCTATCGCCAGCCTGCGATTGCGACGGGAGATCATCGCGCCCAAGAGCAAAGGCGCACGGCTAATAGAGTGACGGGATATTGAGATGCAAGAGGACGAGCGAGAGGCGCAGTGGGCTGAGTGGTGCTCTGACCGGCCAGCCGCCGTCGTTGAGGTAGCAAAAGTGACGGGGTATGGAGATGCTGCCCACGGTCTGCTTCTGACGCGCAACACCCCCTCCCTCGTCCCGCGCCCTGTAAAATGAGGTATGGCGCAATCTGCTACGATTACTTCCGCAACGGGCGAGACGGCCTATGAGCATTGCCCGCTGGGCACGGGCTCGATCGCGGTCAGGGGCACGATTACCGCTGGCGGGGTCGTCGTCATCGTCCGCCCGCCCGGCGCGGCGGCCGATTACGTCGATGCGCTGATCGATCAAACCGCGATCCAGGAGGTCGCCGACGAAGCGGGAACCGCCTATTCCTACATGGTCCGCTTCGACGCCGGCCCCGGTGCGTCGGTGGCGCTCAAGGCCAATGCGACATTCGCCGGCAGCGTCACCGCCCAGGTGACAGCGGACCTGACCTGAGATGGCATCCCCCGCGTCCGGGGCGCGTCGGCTAGCGCAATCGGTGCGGCACGGGCTCGACGCCGATGTCCCGCGCGAAATGGGCGGCCACGAAGAATACGCCGCCAACGATGAAGCGGGCGAAGCAGGCCAGCAGCCGTTTATGCTGGAAGATTTATGCCGCTGGGACGGCAACATCGCCGAATTGTTCAATGACAGCGAGGACGGCAAACGCAAGCTCGCCGAACTAGGCGCCACCATCATCCGCGAATTCGAACTCGACAAGTCCGGCCGCCGCGATTGGGAGGAAAGCGCCAAAAACGCGCTCGCCGCCGCCGGGCAGAAGAAGGGCGAAAAGAAAACCTATCCGTTCACCGGCGCGGCGAACATCAAATTCCCGATCCTGACCGCGGCCTCGATCCAGTTCGCGGCGCGCGCTTATCCCAACATTGTCCGCGGCGATGAGGTGGTGGCCATCAAGGTCAGTGGCGAGGATGGCGACAGCGCCAAGGCTGACCGCGGCGAGCGCGTGGCCGCGTTCTGCAACGATCAGCTCCTCTACCAGTGCCCGGAATGGGAAACCGGAACCGATGCGCTGTTGCACCAATTGCCGATCACCGGCGCCGGTTTCCGCAAATGCTATTGGGATGCGAACCTGAACCGGCCGCGCTTCGATTACGCCCCGGCGCTGAAGGTTTTCATCCCCGTTGACGCGCCGTCGCTGGAACTAAGCCCGCGCGTCAGCCACATACTCGACGCCATCTACCCCCACGATTACGAAAAGCGCGTCGCCAACGGCGTCTGGCTCAAGTGCGAGATCAAGAGCAACACCCAAGACAGCCAAGCCCCGATCACGTTCATCGAACAATGCCGTTACATCGACATGGACGATGATGGGCTATCGGAACCTTACATCGTCGTGGTGCACAAAGACACCAGCGCCGTGGTGCGCATTGATCCGGCGTTTGATTGCGAAGACATCAAGCGCAAGCCGCCTGGGCCGGACGGCGCGCCGGGCGCGATCCAATGCGTCGAGCGGCTGCTGCCCTGGGTGGAATACACCTTCCTGCCCGACCCCGAAGGCGGGGCTTACGGCATCGGCTTCGGCAAGCTGCTCGAGGCGATCAGCGAAACCATCAACACCCTGCTTAATCAGATGATCGACGCCGGGCATTGGTCGAACACCAACACCGGCTTTATCGGCGCGGGTTTTGCCCCGCGCAGCGGCGAGATATCGCTTGAGCCCAACGTGTTCAAGATGCTGGACGGCGTCCAGAACGTGCGCGAAGCGATTCAGCGGCTGGAGTTCGCCGGCCCGTCGCAAGTGAGCTTCCAATTGGTCGAGATGCTGCTAGGCGCAGCCGCCGACATCACCGCGATCAAGGACGTGCTGGCCGGGGAAATGCCCGGCGGCCAGCACGTGGCCGAAGGCACGGTCATGGCCCTGATCGAACAGGGCCTGCAAGTGTTCACCTCGATTTACAAGCGCATCTACCGCTCGATGCGCAAAGAGTTCGAGCTGCTGTGCAAGCTCAACGCGCGCTATCTCGACCCGGCGCAATACCAGGCGTTTCTCGACGCCATGCCGCCGAAGCCGCAACAGCAAACCGACCCCTCCATGGCGCAGAGTGCGCCGCCCCCCGGTATCGGCCACAATGGCGGCCCGCCTCTGGGGCCGGACGATATGGGCGGGTCGGCAAATCCCGGCGAAATGCGGCAAATGCCGGCAAATGCCGGCGCGGATCAGCCCGACATGGGCGGCCAGCCGCAAGCGCCGGCGCCTGAGCAAATGGGCGGGCCAATGCCCCAGCCCATGGGCGGGGATGTCGTCCCCTTCCCCGGCCCGCAGGGGCCGCCAGCCATCCTTTATCAGCCGGCGCAGGAATTCTCGCTCGCCGATATGGACATCCGCCCGGTGGCTGACCCGACCGCGATTACCGACATGCAACGAATGGCCCGGGCGCAATGGCTGGGCTCGATGATGGAAGACCCGTTGATTAACCGGGCCGAAGTGCGCAAATTCCAGCTCGAAGCCGCGCGCATTCCTAATCGCGACCGCTTCCTGGTGGAACGCAATCCGGCGATGGAAGAGCAAATGGCCATGCAGAAGGCCATGGCGCAAGTGGAGCTGGCCAACCGCCAGGCCGAAGGCGCGCGCACTGCAGCCGAGACCGACAAGATCAATTCCGAAACCGAGACCGCCAAGGCCAATACCGAGCGGGCATTGGCGCAAAAAGACCGCGAACTCGAACAGCGCGACCGCGAGCTGGCCTTGCAGATGCAGCGCAGCTCGTTCGACGATTACCGCGCCGACATGGACGCCGCTGACCGGGAAGTGCAATTGATCCTGGAGCAAGCCAAGCTGGCCGGCGATGACGATCACCGCCGTGAACTGACTGATTTGGAGCGCGAAAAACTGGACGTGGCGCGCGTGGCGGCCGCCGCCAAAGGCGAAGCCGTCAAGGCCAAGGCATCGCGGCCAAAACCAGCGTCTGCCCAGCCAGCCGCCAGCAGCGCCGATTCCAGTGCGGAAATCGCCAAGCTTGCCGCTTCGATCCAGCAGATGAGCGCGCAAAGCCAAGAGAAAATCGCCGACGCGATTGGCAAAATGTTAACCGGGGTGGCCGATAGCAACTCGCAAATCGCGGCGGGGCTGAAAGCCATGGCGGAAAGCATCGAGCGCTCCAACAAGATTGCGCTCGCCCCTACCGAGCTGGTCAAGGGGCCGGATGGACGCCCGGCTGGATCGAAGAAGGTCATTGCCTAGATGGCCGCTGGAACCGTCACCCTCTTTCGCCGCGCACAACCCAAGATCGGCAATGAGAAAACCGATCTGGACACCGACGCTTTCAAAGTGGCGTTGACCACATCGGTGCAAGCGATCACCGACGATTTCTCCGGCGCATCCACGGATTGCCGTTATGGTGATCTGACCGCTGAAGTCGCTTCCGGCGGGGGCTATACCACAGGCGGGGCAACGCTGACCACCGTTACCTGGACGCGCGCCGCCGCCACCGTGACATTCGACGCCGATGACGTCTCTTGGCCAGCGTCCACCATCACCGCCAAATACGCCATCCTCTACGACGACACTGCCGTCAACAAGGACCTGATCGGCTTTGTCGATCTCGACACCGGCGGTGGCAGCGTCTCCACCACCAACGGCACGCTGCTGCTGACCTGGAACGCATCCGGTATCTTTACCTTAACCAAGAGCCCGTAAGAGAGCATCTCAATGGCCATCTACTCACTCGCGCAGCGCACCACAGTCACCACCATTACGGCGGCGTCGCATGCGTTTCTGTCGCCGGCCACCAACGAGGCGGCGCTGATGGAATGGGGCTATTTCAACGGCGCGGTTACCGCGTGTGTTGTTGGCCTGGGCCGCAGCGCCAACACCCCGACGCTCACTGGCGGGGTTGCATTTCTCGCCGAAGACGAAGGCAGACCAACGGGCTTGACCCAAGGCGCTGTGGCGTTTGGCACTGCGCCGACCGTGCCAGCGCAGTTTTTCCGCAAATTCTCACTCGCCGCACTCATTGGCGCGGCGGTGGTGTATACCTTCCCGCGCGGGATTGTGCTGCCTGCTGGCGGCCAAGCCATGGTGGCGTGGAACATCACTGCCAACAGCGCGGTGGTCGATATTCACGCGGTGGTGGACGAATGAAGCCCCAGTCTCTTGATGATCTCCACGGCGACACTGCCGTTGCGCGCATCACCATCACCATGGCGCGCTCCGGCAATTGCCGCGTCGAAGGCGCGATCACCGATAAGGCGTTCGCGCACTTCATGCTCGATACGGCGCGCGATGTGGTGAACAATTATCACTCGCGCGCTAAGCTGATGGACGGGCAAGCGTTGATTGTGCCGGCGTATGACACGGCTTTGGTGGGCACGCCGGAAGAAAAGAAGCTGTTGGCGGCGCGCGATGAACTGGCCAACGCGATGAGCTGGAAGTAGGTGGGCGCACAAGTCAAATACGGGACGATTGCGGTGGGCGCTTACATGGCGCACCAACCGGGCTCGCATCAATGCGCGTTCAAGGATCAGTACTGGCCGAAGTGGGACCGGGGGGGCGCTCGCGCCCCCCGCACATGGAAAGACCGCAACCGCTGGAACTCGCTCTGGTCCTACGGTTGCCGCACGGGTGGCGGTGATGCCGAAGGCTATGCGCCCGCCGGCAATGGCCAAGGGCTCGCCGGCTGCGATCTCTATGAGCCGTTCTCGTGCGATGGTGAAGGCACGCAAACCAAGCGATTCATCCGCGGGACTTGCGTTGACGCCAGCGACGTGGCGGTTGCTGGCGCGATTGTGCAAGGCTTTGTGACTGCGACCGACGCCTATGTTGGCGAGGTGCAATCGAACATCGACGGAACCTACACGCTGGGCACTGAAACGCTCCCCGGCGTGCAGCATTATTTGGTGGCGTACAAGCCTGGCAGCCCTGACACAGCGGGCACAAGCGTCAACACGATCACATCGACCAACGTGGACGGATCGTGAGTGGCCGACCAAAGGCGGATCAAACTCTATAGCGGGCACGCTAGTCCGAACACGATAATATTGCGCGATTTGCCGATTGCGGATGCGGCGGCAACCACCAAGATCATCCTCTACGACAATCACGCAACGGCGCAAAACGTAATTCTGCGTGACCCGACGGTTGTCACAGCGGCAAGTGGGGACTTCACCGCCCTTCCCGGCGCGGGTCAGATTGTCTCGATCGGACAAGCGCCCGCATTGTCAGTCGGCGCCACACTCTCCCCTGCCGCAGCATCAATCGTCGCCGCCGGTTCCGCGCCGACAATATCCGCCAGTTTCACCGCTGCATCGGTGAATGGCGAGGCCATTCTCACGGGCCAAGCGTCTGCCATAGCCGCTGGCGCGACCTTGACGCCAGCGGCCAGCGCCGCGATCCTTGCCGGGCAAATCCCGGTGGTTTCCGCTGGCGCCGTGATCTCTTCCGCCAGCGGCCAAGTCATCGTTACGGGTCTTGCGCCGGAGCTGAGCCTGGGGCTCACGCTGAGTATCGGCGCCAGCGCCGCCGCGCTCACCGGCTATGAACCGACGCTAAGCATCATCCCCGGCGCGGCGAGCGCGCGCTCGGGGGCAAGCCGGCTTGCCGCGCATAAGAGCTGGCGGCCTGAATCGATCGCCGCGTTGCTCGGTTCCGTGCGCGCGCTCATGGGGCAAGTGGCGCAAGCGGCTAAGCAGGACGCGCCGGCCCCGGATGTACCGGAAGTATTGGCCAAGGCCGCGACGCATGTAGCGCCGAGGCCACAGACGCTCGCCTTCATCCCATCTCGCGCGATTTCCGGGCGTGCGCTTTCCGGGCTTGAAGCTCCCGCCCTGCTGGCCGAACTGCAACGCATCGCGGCGCGGCTGGAGCGGTTGGAGCGAATCCCTGGCGAGGAAGATGAAGACGCCGCGTTGGTGTTGCTCGGGATGCCGCCAGTCAACCGGACGCCGCGCGCGCCGTGGAAAAAGGAAGACGACGACATGGCCGTGTTTTTGCTGGCGGCATGATCGTGCTAACCTTCTGTCAATAACTGGCGAGGCACAATTCGCTCGTGAGCGCCGCCCCGCATATCCGGTCTTTCCACGCCAAGCAGCGCTGCGCCGAGCGCGTCGGGCTTGAGCTTTCCGACGCCGATGTGAAAGCGATTCTGAGCAAGATACGCGCGGGCGAATCAATCGCGCTTTGGCGCGGCGAGAAAGCAGAAAAGCACTGCCTGACCTATGCAGGCAAGGCGATGACCTGTATTGTGAGTCCTGGCGCTGGCGCGCTGATTACCGTGATGGAGCGCCCTGGAAAGCGGCCAATGGACCGGCGCGCGGGATGATCGCCAAGGAAGATTTCGAGGATTGGAAGCTCAATCCCACCACCATAGCGGTGCTGGCCGAGCTGGCGCGCATGGCCGATGAGCGCAAGCAATTATGGCTGACCAAGAGCTGGAACGAAGGCGTCGCCGACGAGCGCGCGCTGGCGATGCTGCGCGGCCAGGCCGAGGGATTTGGCTTTGCCGCCAAGGCGAGCTACGAGCAATTGTTTGGAGAGCCGAAAAAATGACCACACTGCGCCAGTACAAGCCGCTTCCCGATCTGAGCGAGTTAAATCCGTGCATCGATCCAGGCTGGCGCTTCGATGTGCTGATCCTGCAGGCCGAGCCGGTGGATCGCGTGGGCTCGATCATCCTAGCCAACGAAACCAAGGAAGATGAAAAAGCCGCGTCCGTCGAAGCGCTGCTGGTGGCGGTCAGCCCCACCGCGTTCAAGCAGGCCGATTGGGTTTCCACGGGCCTGCCCTGCCCTTATCAAGCCGGCGATCATGTGTTCACCAAGCGCTATCCGGCCGGGGCCAAGGTTACCGGCGCCGATGGGCGCGAATATATGATCGTGGCGGATGAAGAAATTCGCGGCAAGCGCACCAAGCCGGCGGACGCATCGGTGCTGCGCGCGGCCTAAACCCCTCCCCCGTGAAACAACGGCTTATCATGACACGATGCCGCGCTGGAAACGCGCGCGCATTGTGGAGCCGTTTGAATGCCGCTGCAAACCATGGCGCCAGCCCCGGAAGTGGGTTCGGATTGGGTCTTAGAAGATGCGCAGGCCGCTGCGGGGATCGATCCCGCCGCTAGCGCTCTTGCCGAAGCCCAGGCCGCCGCCGATGCAGACGCGCAAAACGACCTCCAGGGACCGCCAGCGTTGACCGATCTTGACCGTGTGGCCCAGGAATTGGGCTGGACGCCGAAGGATCAATGGCGCGGCGACCCTGCGAAATGGACCTCGAGCGCGGAATATCTGCGCACCACGGGGCGGGTGCTGGAGCGCACCAAAAACGACCTCAAGCTCACCCGCCGGGAAATCGAGGCGCAAAACGCACGCCTCGCCCGGCTGGAGCAGAGCCAGAACACGCTGACACAACGCAGCGCGGAAACGCTGTTCCAGGAATATGAGAACGCGAAATTCATGGCCGCCAAAAACGGCGACAATGAAATGTATCGAAAACTGGCGGACGAGCAGCGCCAGGCCATGGAAGCGATGACGCCGCAACAGCAACAGCCCCAGCCAATGCACGACGTAGAGGCCGAGGCTGACGCCATCATGTCTGATCCGGTTGCGGCGCGATTCTATCAGGCCAACCCGTTTGTGCTACAGGACGAGACCGCCTTCGCCGTCGCCGAGCGCGAGCGCCAAGCCATCGCCCAACGCGGCGGCACTCCGGCGCAGCAATTCCGCGCAGCGGAAGAAGCACTGCGTTGGGCGTTTCCCGACGCCTACGGCGTCCCGGCGCGCACGCAACCGCGCGCCGACAACGGCCAATTTGTGGGCCAACAACAGCGCCGCCCGGCCCCGCCGATCAACGGCGCCAGCCGCGTCAATAGCGCTCCCGCCGCGCAAACCGCGGTGGCCAGGCTTGATGCTGAGGCCCGTTCGTTTCTGGACGCGCAGATCAAGTCCAACAAAGTCAAAGACCCAGAAACTTGGGCGCGCCGCTATCTCGGCGAGAACGTGCCAATCATGAATGGAGCCTCCCGTTGAGCGACGCCGCCACTGCCCCGACCCGCACCCGCGCCTCGCGCGCGCAGACCGACGCCGAGACGCGCACCCGCCGGCGCAAATTCTCCGAGAACGATGAGGGTGTCGACTTCAACTATTGGGTCGATGAATCCAAACTCGACCGCGAAAACTTCGCCTATCGCTTCGTCAACGATGTCAAGAACCGGGTCGAGAAGCTCATCCGCCAGGACTGGGACGTGGTCTCCGAGGCCGAAATGGGCTTCGAGACCGACCGCCACGCCGACATCAGCGTCGGCGACGGCCGCCGCGTCGATTTGCGCGCTCGGCTGATGCGCAAGCCGAAGGACTGGTTCGAGGAAGACCACGCCCGCAAGCAGCGCAAGAACGACGATCGCATGAAAGCCGTGGCCGCCGCCAACGAAGTGCTGGGCGAGCGCGGCGCGGACGGAACGCCAATCGGGGGACTGGAAACGTCCGCTGCGTACAAACCGAAGATGAGCAATTCCGGGTTTGCCCGGTAATGAGCCGTTAAGGTTTGGCGGGTAAAGGAAAGGCGGCCGGGTGGAGAAAACCACATCGGCGCCGCGTCGGCGGAAGCGCGACGAAGCAAGCTTAGGGCCACGAGAGAGCAGCCGGTTCGCCGTCCGCTAACAGCCCTTCCCTCAAAAACGATTGAGACGCGCATCGCTGGGTGCGCCTTGGCTTCGGAGTTTTTCTCATGGCGAATACAAGCGCGCCGTTCGGGCTTAAGCCGGTTCGCTATCGCGACGGCAAGCCCTACCTCGGCCAGACCAACGCCTACAATTGCCCGGCGTCTGACGCTACGGCGCTGTTTCTCGGCGATCCGGTGCAGTTGGCGGGTTCCGCCGCAGCCGACGGCAAAGCGACCATCACCCGCGCCACCGCGGCGGGCGGCGCCTACGTTCTAGGCGTGGTGCAGGGCTTCATTTTCACCGACGCGATGCCGACCGGCAAAAACCGGCCGGCGTCAACCAACATGACCATCCTCGTGGCCGACGATCCCGACCTCTTTTTCGAGGCGCAGGAAGACAGCGTCGGCGGCAATCTCGCGGTCACCAGCGTCGGACTGAATATCGATCTTGTCGCTGGAACTGGATCGACTTTTTCCGGCTATTCCGGGTTCATGCTCGATACTTCGACGGCGGCCGTCACCGCCACGCTGCAATGCAAGATTCACGGTTTCTCCGACGAGCCGTCGAACGAAGCGCCCGGAACCTACGGGCGCTATCTGGTGTCGATCAATCTGCATCAGCTCAACAACCCAACCGGCATCTAAGGAGGCTCAATCATGGCTGTCGAAACCCGCAGCGCGCACCCGAGCCTGCTCTGGCCCGGCGTCGCCGAAAACTTCGGCATGGAATACAAGGACAAGCCGGAATATTGGCGCCGGCTGTTCACCGAACTGACCTCGACCAAGCATATCGAGATCACGGCGGAGCACACCTTCTATGGTCTTGCGCCGACCAAGTCCGAGGGCAGTTCGATTTCCTACGATCAGGCCGAGGAAAGCTTCCGCACCACTTTCCAGACCGTCACCTACGGGCTCGGCTACCTCGTCACGCGGGAAGCCATCGAGGACGGACTTTATGAAAACGTCGCCAACGCGCGAGCCTCCGAACTGGCCCGCTCCATGCGCGCCACCAAGGAGACCGTGCACGCCAACATCTTCAAGCGCGCGTTCAACTCGTCTTATCTCGGCGGCGACGGCGTGACCTTGTGTTCGACCGCGCACCCGACCCGATCCGGCAATCAGTCGAACAGACTGACCGTGGACGCCGATTTGTCGGAGGCGGCGATCGAGGATGCGATCAAGATCATCGTCAACATGAAAAACCCGCGCGCGATCAAGGCGGAAATCATGCCGCGCACGTTGCTTGTCCCCGTCAACGAGATGTTCAACGCCGTGCGCTTCGTCAACTCGACGCTGCGTCCGTCCACCTCGAACAACGACGTCAACGCCATCAACGACATGAACGCGCTGCCTGACGGGACCATCGTCTATCCCTATCTCGACAGCGACGACGATGCCTGGTTTGTGCTCACCGACCTGAAGAAGGGTCTGAAGTGCTTCAACCGGCGTGACGTTGATTTCGACAAGGATGAGGATTTCGGCACCGAGAACGCGCGCGCCAAATCCACCATGCGCTTTGTCCCAGGCTGGGACAATTGGCGTTGTGTGGTTGGGTCCGCGGGCGCTGGGTAAGGCTCGTGAGGGCGCGCGCGGGAGCAGTTCCCGCGCGCGCGCCCTTGCGGCGACAGGCTCAATCAAGGGAGTGCGCGCATGGCGCTCAGTAATTTCTATCCGGGCATTTCCACCGCCAACCCTGCGTCCGCCGGCATTGGCGCGGATACGCCGCTGTTTGATCCCATAGAGCACGTCGTGTTCATGGAAGACTTTTTCCGCTACAATGCGGCGGACTGGATCATCACCACGACCGAACTTGGCGCAGGCTCGGCCACAGAAGCGCTGACTGACGGGCACGGCGGGCTGCTGCTGATCACCAACGACGCCGCCGACAACGATCTCGATTTCTTCCAGAACGTCAAGGAAAGCTTCCGCTTCGCCCTAGGCAAAAAGGCCTGGTTCAGGAGCCGATTCAAGGTGTCCGATGCGACGCAATCGGATGTAGTGATCGGCTTGCAAATCACCGACACCACTGCCCTTGATGTCACCGACGGCGTGTTTTTCTTGAAGGCCGATGGCGTGGCGACGATGGATTTCATCGTCGAGAAGAACGACGCACAATCGACAGTGACCAGCGCGGCCACGCTGGCAAACGACACTTTCATCAAGCTGGATTTCTATTTCGACGGACTGAGCACGTTCAAGGTCTATGTCAACGATGTCCATGTCGGCTCGGTCACCAGCACAACCAACATGCCTGACGATGAAGATGTCACCATCAGCTTCGGCATTCAAAACGGCGAAGCTGTCGCGAAAACCATGACCGTAGACTATATTATGGTTGCGTTTGACCGGTAATAGTCCTGTTGAGGCGTCTTGCGATTGATGTTAGAGGCTTTTATGCATTGTGCATAAAGGTTGTCTAGCGAGGCGGGTATGTCGGAGCGGGTTTGCCACAAGTGCAGCGAAACAAAGCCGCTGACGGAATTTTTTGGGAAGAAAAGCAAGGCTTGCAAGCGATGTCATGCGGTAGCGATGAGCGAATGGTACCGCGCCAACCGCGAGCGCATACTAGCGCGAAGGAAAGAACTTCGCGCGCCCATCACTCGGCACCTTACCGCTGCGCGGGCGGATCGAATGGCCGATCCGACAAAAGAATGCGCCAAGTGCAAGCAGCGATTGTTGCGCGAAGAATTAGCGAAGGGCGGCAAGGATCGCCGTCGCGGCGTTTGCAAAAGTTGCTGGGCTGCAAGTCTGCGCAAGTATCGACATCGCAACAGCGAGAGCCATCGAGCATACGCGCGCGCATACAGAGCAACCCGTCGCGACAAGCAGTTCGACAAGCAGTTGCAGCTAAAGTACGGAATAACGAGCGAACAGTACAAAGACATGCTGGACACGCAGGACGGCGTTTGCGGGGCATGCAAGCGCCCGGAAACGGTTATCGACAAGCGCACTCAATCGCCGCGCCGTCTCGCTGTGGATCACTGCCACAAGAGTGGGCGCGTGCGTGGTTTACTTTGCGCACGCTGCAACACAGCATCGGGTATGATCGGGGACAACCCGATGCGATTGATCGCACTTATCAGCTATCTCACACCACGCATGGCGTGACCCAATCAACAGGAGCGCCGCCATGAATGGCGCTTGGGCCGAGTGCGACCGCTGCGGCTTCCGGCGCCGGCATAACACCTGCCGCATCGAATGGAGCGGCGCGTTCGTGTGCGAGCCATGCTTCGATCCGCGTCCGCCCTGGCTTGACGCGCCTTCCATCGATCCGATGGAAGCAACTCCTGTCGCGAATGCGCGGTTTGAATCGGTCCCGGTGTTTCTCACCGATGGCGACCCCGTGACGGGAGACGATCTCTGATGCGTATTCCTTTGGCGGCTTTGCGGCGGGCTCTCGCGCAGCGAGTAGGGCAAGCGATCGAACGCCAGCCGACCGGCGCTTGGGGCGCTGGAATGGGCGGCGCCATAGGCGCTAGCAGCGGCGCGGCGGAATCGGAACGCCAAGGCGGCGATACGCGGCAAATGCTAGCCTCAGCGCTGCTGGGCGGCTTCAACGGCGCCACCATGGGATATCTTGGCGGGCGCTTCTTGCCGCGCGGCATAGGGCTCTTGGGAGCGGCCAGCATTGCGCCGGGGCAAGGCAAAGCAGTTGGTTCGGCCATATCCGGAGGGCCGGCGCTCGGCATCGGCATGGGCGACAATCCAGGCAATGTCGCGCGTCGCGCCTTACGCCGCGCGTCGCAAGAAAACGACATGTCAGAGGAAAATATCCGGCGGCTCATCCAAGAAGAAGGCGGTGATGAAGAAGCGCTGCGCTACGCGATGGAGATGATGTAGCCGCCATGGCGCTTTCCGGAACCATCGCCTTCAACCTGACAGCCCAGCAGCTGCTCGATGCGGCGCTGAAAAAGATCGGCGTGCTTGGCGAAGGCGAGGCCGCGTCCGGGAATCAATACACCGAGGCCCAGCTCGCGCTCAATCTCATGTTTCAGACCTGGAGCGCGGAAGGGGTAAATCTCTGGACCGTGGCGGAAGGTTCGGTGGCGCTGGTGTCGGGAACCCAGAGCTACACGCTCTCCCCTCGCCCGCGCGATGTGCAGAATATGCGGCTTTCCATCGACGGCGTCGAACGCTATCCGCTGAGTGAATGGGACCGCCAGGACTGGGACCGGTTCCCGATGAAAACCAGCACCGGAAACCCGCTGAAGTTCGTCATTGACCGCCAGCGCACCGCCACCAGCGTCAAGTTCTGGCCGGTCCCGTCGTTTTCCAGCGGGACCTACACGGTCCCCTATTCCTACGAGCGCGCCTGGGAAGATGTGACCGCTGCGGCGCAGGATCTGGACATCCCGCGCGAGTTCTTCGAGACCGCGATCTATTGTCTCGGCGCGCGCCTGGCCGACGATTACGGGCTCAACGGACCAATTCCCGACCGGGTGCGCGCGCGCGCGGAAAAACTCTACGCCTTGATGCAGGGCTTTGATCGCCGCGGCAGCGTGCGGATTACGCTGGGAGGATCGAGGTGAGCGCGTTGATGAGCGCGCTACGTCTGGCCGTGGGCCGCCGCGGCGGCGCCTCGTTGCGCCAGGCGCTCGCATCGCGGGCCGGGGTGGCGGGCGTGCTGGGCGCCGGTGTGGGCGCTGCGGGCGTGCTTGCGGGGGAGGCGTCGGGTCAACAAGGCGACGATGGCGGCGCCAGGTCGCTCGGCGAGGCGAGCCTGCGGGATGCGCAGG
>ERZ1292625.1992-Hain-H41-01um-R1-1992-length-20707-cov-39_pt1 | contig 20707 bp, 21 predicted proteins | sample MGYA00564400_ERZ1292625 | MGnify/ENA primary metagenome ERZ1292625 (study PRJEB36523, sample SAMEA6512639) | groundwater metagenome | collected 2019-01-08 | study: AquaDiva: Metagenomics assemblies of 32 groundwater samples
TAAAATCCCCCACCAAAAAAATTACTTCGTGTCCAAGTTTTTGGAATTGTCTAAGTTTCATGAGTCCCACAAAGTTTCCCAAATGTAAGGACGGTGCAGAAGGATCAAATCCTTGATAAAGTTTGATTTTCTTTTTCCCCATCAAATCCGCCAAACCTTTTTTATCAGGTAAAACTTGTTGCACTCCTCTCGTTAAAACTTTATCGATTTTGTCCATAGCCTAGTTTATTCTTTAGTTCTTTTGCTTTCAAGAAGGTCTCTTAGAGAAATTACAGGTAGAGGGTTCTTTGGGTGATTGAAAATATTATTTAACTGTCCCCTAGCTATAAAGGCCTCATTGTGTATAAGTACTGCAGAAGGAACGGAAAGTTTGACAGCTTGTCCAACCAACCCCATTGTTATGGCTATATTTAAGTTATGGATGGCAATTTGCTGGTCATCCCAGCCAAAGGCTCGTTTTTGTGATTCCGCACTTTCTCTTATGGCTATGTTTATAAGAGACTTTGACTTTTCACTTAATACAGGAATAAATTTTGGAAGGCCGCTTTTGTCAACTAGATTTTCTAAGGTTCCTAGTGGAGACTTTAGTTTTGACATCTTGAATATATTTAACTTTTTAAATCCAATCTTTTCGGCCAAATTTTCTAGCTCGTGTATGTTTGCATCAATTGTTTCATTAACATTGCAAACTTTTTCTACCTCCGACAAGTTATCAATTGCCAGATCTGCAAATATTAAGGAGGCTTCAGTTGGCAAAAATGATTCTGAAGTCGAAACAATATCAAATAGTTTGGTTAAAGCTTGTAACGAACGAGGAAGCTTCGGATCACCTTTGCCTATTTTGGCATGTAAAAGCTCTGGGCTTCTTGCGGTTACAAAATGTATCTTTCCCCTTCCCTGCGCAGAATTTACATCCATACCCATCATTGCCGTTTTCTCCTCTTTTGAGAAAACATTCTCAATCATAAGGTTCCTGGCCCAAAGCCACCAGTTTCCTGCAGCAAGGATTTGTTCGTCTCGGGCAGTAGTTCCTAGGCCAATTATTATATTTTGTAGTTCACCTTGAGTAGGTGGCTTACACCACACAGGGAACAACCGCTTGCAGGTCTTACTGGCGGCTTTACTGGTTTCTACTGATCCTTTCATTTTTGTGTTTTCCATAATGATTTCTTTCATAAGTGCACGGGACAGGATTTGAACCTGTGAAGCCTTTTGGGCAACGGTTTTACAGACCGCCACATTTGACCACTCTGTCACCCGTGCTTTTAAAGAACAAAAAGCCCCTTTGAACACCGGAAATCTCCAGTATCCAAAGGGGCCTTTCAACAGGCGGTACCACCCTTTTTCAATTATTCTCCCATCAAAAAACCGCCTAAAGCGGTTTCGAAACTAGGATAAAATAATCCTCATTTTTCGAAAGCTTTGTTTTCAACACTTTCTAGCGCTTTTACGGGCGCTCCCGAGCTCAATTTTGTTGAGCTGGCTCTGCAGGGTAATTCATTAAATTGAACTTGCGAGGTCTTGCACCAACCGCCTCGTCTCTTATTGCTATTCAATTTAACTACTTTGCTGCTTCGTAGCCTCTAAATATGTTAACTATGGGTATTATGTATGAACTTGGATATAATGTCAAGAGTCTATCGGTTTTTTATGCATTATTGTAATTATCCGGGAAATTCCTGAAATTTAATTGATAATAGTCTAAAATATAGATATGCAAGACAAGATTAATGAATTTAGCAAAAAAATAGGTTTGCCAACCAAAAAAATAATGGATCTTTTTTACTATCTTCGAGATGGGCAAAAAATCGACAATCTTGAGCTTATTCGAAAAACCGGCATTGCCAAAGTTACAATTAATTCTATTAAGGAGTATTTTTCTGATTTCTTTATGCCCGTGTCTACAGCTACACAAGTCACCAAAAACAAAGTTCAAGAGTTGAATAGACTTTTTAACGAAAATTATATTCCAGACGAAATGCTGTTAAATCTCCAAATACCAAACGATGTCGAAAGTGTGCTTGGCGAAAGACTATCACCTCTTCGTGAATATGATCAGTTTACCGCTACCCCAGAAACCGTACTAAAAAGGGCAGGTATGCTCAACCACCTTAACGACATTGACAATAAAAAGTTGCTATTTTTGGGGGATGACGATTTTACTTCCATTGCTACAGCAATGACAGGAAAACCCAAGGAAATAGTTGTTCTAGATATTGATGATCGTATATTAGCAAAGATTAAATCAATATCTGACAAACACTCGTTAAATATTAAGACCGTAAAACACGATTTAAAAAAGGCTTTATCAAAGGAGTATCTAAATAAGTTTGATATTGTATTTACTGATCCACCTTATACACCAGATGGTATTAGGCTTTTTATATCTCGATCAATTTCAGCACTAGACCGAAAAAATGATACTGCCAGAATTTATATCTGCTACGGTAATAGTGATAGAGCAAAAGAAAGGTATATTCCGATTTACAGATCAATCATTGATAGCGGCTTAATGATTAGGTACGTTTTTGATAAATTTAATAGATATGTGGGGGCAGAATCAATTGGAAGTACAAGCTCGCTGTTTGTACTGGATATTACCCCAAAAGTTAAAACTCTAATTAGAGAGAACTATGATAAACCAATCTACACCAACGATTAACCATTTTTCAGCCACTGTCAAACTCGAAGAATTGTCAGATAGTCTGGAATTTATGGAAGATCAATTACTTCACTGTTGTACAAGAGTGAAGTATGATTCTCTGTGGTAAACTATACTTCATAAAAAAGGAGTCAAATTAAATATATTTATCAGAAATCATCACCAGGCGTCTTTGTTATTCCGTATTTTCCCCCAGCAATAAACCTTACACCAGGTGAAGCGTGTTTTAATTTAGTTGTACTATCTTGCTTAGCACCAGTATCAGGCAGATTTTCTTTTGGTGCTACCAACATGTCTGTTTGAACAACTTTCTTCCTAAAAATGATTTCCAGTCTTTCCTTAATTGACATAAAGTAAGTATTTATACCATCTTTACCTAATTCATTCAACTCATCTGAAAAGTAATGTTTTTAACAACCATGAAATCTTCATATGCGCCCAAACGGCAATCTGTATTATAATGTGTTCGTAAGACTATGGATATATTTCAGATAAAGAAACTTATATTTAAACTTATTTCGGAAGTTGCCATGGAAGAATTTCCTAGTGCAAAGACTAATATCTCAGTATGGTCAATCGATCAGGCGTTATTTGTCCCAGAAAACAGTGGGCATGGTTTTTTGAGTACAAACATAGCACTTCAACTAAGTTCAATTCCTGAAGTAGATGTTAAAAATCCAATATCTATTGCCGAAACTTTAATTAAAAGTATTGCTTTCAAGATGAAAAAAATGGAAGGTCTTGACACCTATATCGAAAAAGTGGATGTTGCCGGTCCTGGTTTTATTAATTTTTATCCAAATACACAGCTCTATGTTGATAGCACAATATCAATTTTAGATAACTCTGAAGAATGGGGTAAAAATGATTTATTTAAATCTAAAAATATATTAATTGAGTTCACAGACCCTAATCCTTTTAAGGAGTTCCATATTGGCCACCTGATGAGTAATTGTATCGGTGAATCTTTGTCACGACTTTATGAATTTTCTGGCGCAAATGTTGTTCGCTTATGCTATCAAGGAGATGTAGGAATGCATGTTGCAAAAACTATTTGGGCATGGCGACATAATACAACAGAGCAAAAGACTAATTTAGATGAAGTCTCGAAACTTAGTCTGAATAAAAAAGTGAAATTGCTTGGGGAATGGTATGCACAGGGATCAAAGATTTATGCTGATGGTACTGAAGAAGAGAAACGTGAGATTAAAGAAATTAATGAATTAGTTTTTTCAAGGGAAAACAAAAATATAAATCAAATATATGATTTGGGTAAAAAGTGGAGTTTGGAAGCGTTTGAGAATATTTATCAAAAATTAGGTACAAAATTCAAGAAATATTATTTTGAAAGTGAAACGGGAAAGATAGGCCAAGAAATCGTACTTAATAATCTAGGTAAAACATTCGTAAAGTCTGAAAACGCCGTTATATTTCCAGGTGAAGAATATGGTTTACATACTAGAGTTTTTATAAATTCTCAAGGACTACCAACCTATGAAGCAAAAGAGCTTGGCTTGGCAGTTATGAAAGATAAAGATTTTTCATATGATCTTTCTATTATTGTAACTGCGAATGAAGTAAATGATTATTTTAAAGTGTTGCTTTCTGTAATCAAAAATATTTATCCAAATATTTTTGAAAAGACACTACATATTGGACACGGGATGTTGAGGTTACCTCAAGGAAAGATGTCTTCTAGAACAGGCAATGTCATTACAGGTGACGGTCTTATTGATCTAGTTTCAGAAAATATTAAAGAAATTAATCCTAAAGAAAGTGGAAGATTGTGTATTGATTTGGCAGTTAGTGCAATAAAGTTTAGTCTATTAAAACAATACATTGGTAAAGATGTTATCTTCGACCTGAAAGAATCTGTTTCTTTGCATGGATCAACAGGCATTTATCTACAATACACTCATGCAAGAACAGTGAGTTTGCTTGAAAAAGGAAAATTCTCTGAAAAAAATAATAATATTAAGAAAATAGATGTTGATTTAAAATTAGCTCCTATTTATCGAAGCATTTTTATCTTTCCTTTTATAGTTTATACGGCTTGTAAGACTCAATCTCCAAATCTCATTGCCTCTTATTTACTCAACCTAGCACAACTTTATAATGGTTATTATGCAGAAAATAAAATCGTTGGGTCTGAACACGAAAATACTGGCCTTATTACCACTTTTCTAGTTAAAATTACATTACAAAGAGGGCTTTCTGTTTTAGGAATCAATCCAGTTGATCAAATATAATTATCAATAAACTAAATTTAAAATTCTCTATTTCTTGACAGCCCAATAAGTCATTATTTCACTCGCTCCAAGTTGCCGTTTGAAATCATTCAAATCTTCAACTTCAGAACCTCCTAAATCAACATATTTATACCCCCTTTTCCTTAATAGATCGAATATACTTATATAAGTATATTGAGAGATAGCTGAGTATCCAATAGAATCAAACCTTTCCTTAACACTGGGTTCATTTCTTAATGCAAATGTGGCGTACAGAGCCACAGTATCCTTGTCAATCTTCTCTCCCATAAAAAGAGATATTGGTATTCTTTTTCCTTGGCCAGTTAAAAAACCAATATATTTAATGAAATCACCATCTAATTTCTTGGGCATATAGTCTATTAAATTAAAATAATCTTGGGGTGTAGAACCAATTGCATTCCCTAAAGTCTTAAAATGCTCAATAACCATCTTTCTTGCTAGTTCTTTATGGTTATCTGGATTATAAATCTCTATTTGATATTCCAATTCATTTCTTACTAAAAAATTCAAAAATCTATTATATGCCATTACCGCCTTTCTCCTAAAGTTTCTGCTATCGTTTGTGGCCAAACGTTTAACTATGATGTGGCCACTCTGATCGTGGTCGATTATATCCTTAATTTTGATAAAACGGTTATTAAACGTTTCGTCTTCACTTGGGGCAACTGGATGCCATGGGTCAACAGATATTGGTTTGTAACCAATACTTATCATTTTTTCATATTGTGACTTATGTAAATGCCGTATATATATTGATGTTCTGGGAAATTGAGTAGATTCTCTTAGCTTTTTAATAAAGTTTTCGACTGCTCTTAGCCAATCTTTACCTCTTGGGGCTATAATATGAAAGTGTCCTGACTTCTTTTGCAAGTTTTTCTTGAAATAACCTATTCCAAAGATATTGTCTCCATCGAAATAGATTAATCCTTTGGGATAAATGGTACTTTTACTTTTTTCATTAGATCCATTAGCATAAAGCATTATTCCCAAATAGCTAAATCCAAATGACCCATCTTTATATTTATTGATATTTAAAATATCTTTTTCTTCTAAAGGCTGTATAATTCCAGGAAAATTTTCTAATAATGCGGTTTCCACCCTGTCTCTTTCAGTATTTTTCATGATTATTAAATTTATTTTTTTTAAATGATTACGAGATATTATTTTAAGTAAAAACAATATTTTATAATCGACATTTTATTATTATACTAAAGCCCAAACTAGGAAAAAGACGAGCAGGAAGTTTTAAATAATTTTCCCCTGGGAAACTCCAAACATCAGATTCCACCGAAATAATTTTAAACCCTTTATGCCTTAAAAAATCTATTAACAATTTGTTGTTGAAAAATCTAACATGTCCTGCTTGAGTATTGGTAGGAAAACTAAATGATGCTGGGAAAAAGGGGTTTTTGTTGAATAAAAGCATAAGCCTCCTGTCTAAAGATGCCACATTTGGAGTAGTAATTATCAACTCTCCGTTTGGCTTTAAAACTCGCCTAATTTCATCGATAAAGAAGTCTGTATCAACAATATGTTCAATTATCTCTCCAGCAAACACCAGATCGAAAGAATGGTTTTTATATGGCAAACCTTTTTCGATATCTGATACTTTGGCGATCAGACCTTTTCGTTTTGATAATCTTACAGCTTCCTCACTAGCATCTACTCCAAAAACAACATTATTGTTATTCTTTATTTTCTCTCCAATATACCCATTGTAACAAGCAATATCCAATATTTTTTTATTACGTCCAATGAGTTCCAACACAATTTTAGCCCGCTCTTGATCTGCTGTATTTAGATAATATGAAAGTCTCTCAACATAACGTATTCTTGAATATAAGTAGCTTGTTAAAGGTTTATTCTTTGTCTTGATATTTTTCATACTTAAATATTGTTTTTGATAAAAATATAATTGTAAATTTTAAATTTGTCAGCTTCTGGATCACCTGCATTTAGATCGGTATATTTTTTAGAAAAAATCAATCCTAGTGATTCAACATATTTTATTATTTTCTTGCAGTTTTCCGAGTTCTCATCTATCTCTACGTTTAAAGATCGGAAACTCTTTTTTAAAATTGTTTTTTTGGCTCCCTTAAGAATCTCGTACTCTATACCATCCACATCAATTTTGATATGTTGAGGATCTGGAATATTAAAATCCTCGGTAAATTTATCTATAGAATATACTATCGTTTGTTGTTTATATTTTGGCTCATCATTAAAAAATTTATTAATTCCCAATGTATGATAGGCCGATCCTGTTTCTAGACTGGAGTAATTTAAGTTATCAATACAATATTTATCAGATAAAGCTATCTGAAATGGAAAGATGCAACCTTCACACTTATTGAGAATTATATTCTTACATAATTTGTTATATGAAGTAAAGTTTGGCTCGAAAGAGTAAATATGATTGCTACCATTATTGTATTTGGCTACGATTAGTGAATAAGCGCCGATGTTTGCACCAACATCAAACACTGTTTCATTCTTTTTTATATACTTTTCTATCCACTCAACTGTTTCAGGTTCATGGAGACAAGAATTAAGTCTAAATTCATATTCTATAGGAGAATCTACAACCAGAAAGATATTTTTTTTCTTATAGTCAAATTTTTTAACAATATCGAAATTATTTCTAATACTTAGTTGAAGGGGAAATGGCAAAAAAGAGAATAATAGCCGAACAAATTTTTCAAAGGTCGTCTTGACAAAAGTAATCATCTTTTCTCATTGTTTAATTCGTCAAACACTTCGGTGACTGCTTCAAATATGGATTTGAAGGTGGGTAAAACAACATTAAACCAGATGTCTTTATCAGAAAGTCCTTTTGGTCCTTCACCTTTCTCATGTATGTCATCTGATAACATAGAAACAGAAACAACACTAATTTTCTTTTCCAATCCGAGGGCAAATAAAGCACTTGATTCCATATCTCCAGCTATCGCACCAGAGGCGGTATAATCCTTTACCATTTGATCATTTTCTTTCCACCTTCCATCTGTTGACCAAGAAATACCTTGATGAACAACTTTGCCCTTTTTTCTAATTTGTGAAGAAATTCTTTGTGAAAATTCTATATCGGCAATTGCAGGAGCATTTTTGTGTATATAAAATTTGCTTGTACCTTCATCTTTAATAGCAGCGTAAGGCACAACCACCTCTCCGAGGTTAAGTTCATCGACCAAAGATCCCGTCGTACCTATCCTTACGATATGCTTAACACCACTAGAAATATATCTTTCAGCTAGATCAACAGCCATAGGAGCACCTTGAGAAACAGCTACAGCTATTTTTGTCATTTTAGCTGAGCCGGTTTTGGTGTATAAAAACCAATCATAGTCCAAATGGTATGAAGAGATAGTCTCAAGAGCAAATCCTTGAGCCACTAAATATTCAAGAAGTCGATAATTTTCCAGAATAATACCGTATTTTGCGATTTTCTTAAAGCCAATTCCATACTGTTCCATAAAGGGAATGATATCTGTTTTTATCTAAACTTTCAATTCCTCATAGTTATTCGCAATAACTTTCCTTAATTTTAAATAAACATCTCTTACTATCTATAGACGCAATAACTCCTTCAGGGATAGAAAGGTGTTGATGAGTATGGCCAAAATCAACATTAGCCAAAATAGGTATTCCTGCAGCTTCAGTAGCTTCCAACACGATATCTTTAATAGTTGGGGTACAATCCCAATATTCTTTCTCATCACAATTCGTAAAATTACCAATGACCATACCACGAATCTTCTTGGAAAAGTTTGACATTTTTAGAGAGTTCAGCATCATGTTCAGATTATGTGGTTGTAAATCAACAGACTCCCAAAAAAGAATGATATTGTCAAAATCGGGTAGGAAAGGTGTATGAACCAGATTGGTAATGGCATCTATCCACCCACCAACTAAATGTCCTTCTGCTTTGCCGTTTCTCCAGTTTTCCCAAACTCCAAAATTTGGCAACAAACCAACATTCTCTCTTGTCAAACATATCTTGTTGAAAAATTGAGTATTATAACTGTAAACTTTTTCCTTGGCATTGCTACCAAATCCATTAACAATGTCCAAACCATAAAGAGTAGACAAATTAGATTTTGCAAGAATAGCAAGGTTTAGATGGGCTATGTCGCTAAACCCACTAAATATTTTTGGATTTTTTGAAATAAGGTCGTAATTTAATTTATCTAGCAATTCAATCGAAGTACACCCTCCATCTGAAGCAATTATTCCATCAACATCGTCATCAATAAACATCGACATAATATCTTCCGCTCTCTCCTCGGGAGTAGCAGTCGTATTTCTATATTTGGTAAAAACATATTTTCCGTACTTTATTTTATAACCTTGTTCTTCAAGATGTTTAATACCAAGTTTAAATTCAGTCTTTTTTTCAATGAAAAAGGAGGGAGCAATTATACCGATTGTATCTCCTTTGGAAAGTGGATTTGGCTTTATTAACTTCATACATTAAATACCTCAACTATTCCTATGTCAGAGTTTCTAAAAATTAGATCTTATTTTTTATTTTCTATCCAATATCTCGTTATACAACTTACCTTCATCCCAAACCTTACTCCCTTTAAGCTTAATAGACATTCTTTCAAATATTTCTGATAAACGATGTTTTCCAAGAGTAATTTCCTCCATTCGTGGTTGTAATTTGTCTGAGTCTAAATCTGGAATTGTTAACAACCTCACTAAAGTGTGTTCGTCACACCAAGAATAAATAGGTGATTCTGGTAAAACGTCAGCAAGAACAGCATTTGGAACATTCAAGACGGTGCTTTTCCAGTCTTGAGAAATGCTAAGATTGTTGTCAGTAACATCAGATTCTCCATTCTTCCACCAAGCAGGCATATAAATATGCCAGCGGCGAAAATCAAGATCTAGACCCAACCCATAATCAAAAGTTGCTCCAATATCATTAAGGCTTTCCCATGGCAACCCAGCAATAAAAGTTCCTTGTGCAAGCATTTCATTTTTATGTAGAGCTTCTGCGGCTTGTGCAGCTGTGTTGCGATTAACTTTCTCTACTTTTTGTGTTAATTTGTTTGTTTCTTCGCTAGCGGATTCAACTCCAAAAATTATTGATCTACAGCCTGCTCTACTAAGTAAATCCAACTTGTTTGGATATCTAACAACATCCCTGGCTGTTCCCCACACAAACCAAGAAACATCTAAACTGTCTTCAGCTATATTCTTACATAATTTTTCTAAACCTGGATATAATAAAAAGATGGAATCTTCCACGGTAAATTTTTTCAACCCTTTATCGTAAGCAGATAAAAGATTTTGATAAAGTTTATCTTTTTGGAGAGGACGATATTTACCTTCCCAAACCACACCTTCAAAACAAAAATCGCAAGCTAGAGGACAACCTCGGGCTCCAACAAGATGAAAAAACCTTTTATCGTCCCATTGAAATTTATCCCAATTGATAGGTGGCAATTGAGAAAGCTCATTAGGACTCAAAATCGCTGGAGCATTCCTTTTTATATCGTTTTGATCATCACGGAAAGATATACCAGGTATTTTCTCTAAAAATTCTCTTTTTTTAGAGGCCAAACAAAGAGGTAAAATTGCAGCTTCGCCTTCGCCGTAAACAACCGCATCAATACTTTTAGAATCCTGAAAAGGTAAAAATCTGCGAGCTTCATTCTTATCTATCATATTTATAAAACTTCCACCCAGTACAATTAATGCCTGTGGATTTACCTTGCGACAACTTTCAGCAACAGCAAGGGCTCTTGGATAGTTCTCGTGAGAACAAGTAATTCCTATTACATTGGAATCTGCTGATTCTTTAGACACCCTATCGATGAATTCCTGCTCATATTTTTGAAAATCTGAAATATAAATACATTTCCCTGCTTCTTCACTTTGAAATTCTGCAACTGACACGTCCACACCATTAACTTCAGGCACAGAGGCTAGTTGAGCTAAACCAATGTGTGGGCCAATTCCTCCAGAAGACCAATAAGGATCAATCAGTTTTACTCTTGTATCACTTAGCTCCTCTTTACGAGAGTAAATTAGAAGCTCTGGTTTCTTTCTAGAGCCTGATTCCGTTTTCGGTTTTGACTCAACTTGTGGAAGCACTATTAATTGATTTCCTTCATTTAAGCCAGATAGACGTTCCATGGGGTAGATTGTACCACTTTTCAAGGTAATTTCATTACTTTTTATATTAATTACCAATAATTAACGGATATTGACCGAAACCAGCAAAAGTGCAAAGCTGAGTTAGAGAAAATATAATGGAAAAATTTTTGCGTTTTCGAATTTGAACACAAAGGGGATGTTCGAGCCGATGTTTGCGGAGGCTTCGGCCAAAGGCCGAGCCAGAGCGAAGCGGTTAAGGTTCGCAAAAACGAGTTCTGATTTTTTCAAACACCAGCTCCCAAAGAGAGTCCGCGCTTCGAGCGCGGAAGTCGGGAGCACTGGTAAGTTCACAAAAAGCTGTCTATTTTAAGGCATTTGTTTTTAACAGAAAGCAAACATTCTCCTGTTGGAAAAATGATTAAAGAATCATACGGAAGAGTGGATGATGATGCGGTCAGAGATAAGGAAGAAAGAAATAGATATGACAGAAGGCAAACAAAACAGGACTTGAGAGTTATGGTAAGACATGGAGTTTATGCTGGATCAGGTGAAGATCAATCTAAATACGACAATGGAAGTAGGCTTTTTGAGCGATTAAGACTATCGAGTGATATTTTGAATCAACCATTTTCAAGACTGGATAATCAGTCTCTTAGAGATTTAGTTATAGCATTAGATAGGCTCTAATAAATTTCTATAGTCTTCATGAAGTTTGTGAAAGCAAAAATGCTTTGTTACAATGGGACTACATATAATGTGGAGGGACAGAATCAGATATAGACAACATGCGGGCAGGAGTAGAACCATTGCCAAACTTGCAAAACTCGCCTTTTTTGGAGTAATTGGACTTTTTATATTTCTTTTTTTTGTTCTCCCCTTACTCGCATTTAATCTCCCCTCTCCCGACAAAATTGTAAGGAACGAAGGCTTCTCTACAAAAATTTTGGATAGAAATGGAAAGCCTCTTTATGATATTTATCAAAATCAAAGAAGAACACCAGTTGATATTAAGGAAGTTCCACTTTACCTCAGGCAGGCAACAATTGCCATTGAAGATAAGAACTTTTACAAACACCAGGGATTTGACCCGTTTGGTATGGCCAGAGGATTCCTTCGCATTTTCACAAAAGGCAGGGCTGCCGGAGGCTCAACCCTTACCCAACAGCTTGTCAAAAATGTACTTTTGACAAATGACAGAACAGTAATCAGGAAAATCAAAGAGTTTGTAATTGCGGTTCAAATTGAAAAAAGATATACAAAGGACCAGATCCTTCAGATGTATTTGAATGAAGCCCCGTACGGCGGAACCGCTTGGGGGGTTGAGTCGGCATCAGAGGCCTATTTTGGTAAAAAAGTCTCTGAGCTTAATCTTATTGAGTCCGCAATAGTTGCTGGGCTTCCCCAAAGTCCAACCAGGTATTCTCCTTACTCGTCTACTCCAAAAGCATATGTTACGCGTACAAAAGATGTTCTAAGAAGAATGCGGGAGGATGAGTACTTAACAAAGGAACAAGAAACAGAGGCTGTAAAAATGCTTGAGGGGATAGTATTCCAGCCCCGCGGATCAGACTTTAAAGCACCCCACTTTGTTCAATATGTCCAGAAAATTCTTGAAGATCGTTATGGCCAGGCGGCAGTGGACTTGGGAGGCTTGACCGTTACAACTACGCTGGACTTGGAACTGCAGGAAAAAGCTCAAAGTATTGTTGCGGAAGAAATTGCAAAAGTGGAAAAACAGCATATAACAAACGGTGCGGCGGTTGTAATCAGTCCAGAAACCGGAGAGATTTTGAGCATGGTTGGATCCAAAAACTTCAATGCTACCGACTATGACGGTCAGGTTAATGTTACAACTTCCCTGCGTCAACCCGGAAGCTCGTTTAAACCATTTACATATGCAACAGCGCTCAAAGAGGGCTATACCGCCGCTACGCTTCTCATGGACGTTCCCACAACATTTCCGGGCGGGGTGGGACAACCCAATTACACACCTGTAAATTATGACGGTAAATATAGAGGCCCCGTTCAGTTTAGGTTTGCACTCGGAAATTCCCTAAATGTTCCTGCAGTTAAAATGCTGGCCCTTGTTGGTATTAAAGATGTCCTTAAAACCGCAACGGACTTGGGGATTACAACACTACCACCAACGCAGGAAACACTCAATAGAGTGGGGCTTTCTTTAACTCTTGGAGGCGGAGAAGTTCGGTTGATTGATATGACAGATGCTTTTTCTGCATTTGTGAATAAGGGTATGAGAATTGACCCAATTGCCATTTTAAAAGTGACGGATATTAACGGAAAAGTACTTGAAGAAACCAAACTCGAAAAAGGCAAGAAGGTCTTGACTGAAGAGCAGGCATTTATGATTGCTGATATTCTTTCCGATAATAATGCAAGAAAAGATATTTTTGGTCCCAACTCACTTCTTAACATAACGGGTAAAAAAGTAATGGTCAAAACCGGAACAACCAATGACAAACGGGATAACTGGACAATTGGGGGAACCTCTTCAGCAATGGTCGGTGTTTGGGTCGGCAATAACGACAACTCGGAAATGTTGAATGTTGCCTCCGGAGTTTCAGGCGCCTCTCCTATCTGGAGAAGAATTTTACTCGAGGCGGTTTCCGGGAAAGCGGATAAAGGATTTGAGACTCCTTCCGGAATTGTTACTGTTTCAGTTGATGCCGTTTCCGGATACCGCTCTCATGACGGATTCATCTCCCGCGACGAAAAGTTTATAAAAGGAACTGAGCCCGGGGATGACCCCATTCATGCAATGCTCAAAATTTGTAAAAGCGAGGGAAAGTTGGCAACTCCGGGAGATATTGCCGGAAACAACTATGACAATAAGGAATATTTTGTATTTAAGGAGGAGGATCCAACCGCGGGGAGTGGTGGAACAAATAAATGGCAGGAAGGAATTTTGAATTGGCTGAATGGTCAGGGAGATTCCCGGTATCACCCGCCAACTGAGTTCTGTGGAACCACAAGCCCTGTGAGCGTGAACTTTACTAGTCCTCAAAATGAAACTTCAGACATGAATGGGACTTTTACAATTAAGCTCTCAGCTGATTCAACAGGCGACATCACCCAGGTGGACCTTTACATTGACGGTTCAAAAGTTTCGAGTTACTCCTCCCCGCCTTATGAATACATTGTAAATAATTTAGCAGACGGACCGCATGAACTGAAGGGAGTTGCAACCGATTCCAGCGGGCGAACCGCCGAAAGAACAATAACAATAGGAGTTGGTACGGAATGGAATGCAACACCAGCCCCTTAATCTTTTACAGTTCCGCCGAATTTATTTTTTATTTCTTTTATAATTTCGTCTCTGATTTTGGCAACTTCTGCATCGGTTAACGTCTTCTCAGCATCCTGGTACCAAATCCTGAAAGTGTAAGAGTTTTTGTAAATGTCTTTTAATTCTACTTTTTCGATGATTCGACGCTCAGAGCGGTTACTTTTCATCGAAGTAATTGCTTCTGCGACGTTTCCAATTTTTGTTTTTTCCGGCAAATCAAAAGTAATGTCTTCAATTTGCGGCGGATATTTTGGCCAAAGGAGTGTCTGATACTTTTTGGAAAGGTCTAAAATACTATCCAGGTCAATTTCTGCAAAGTGAATTTCGTCAATTACTCCCCCATAACCTACAACTTTCTTGCCGTAAGAAAGTTCAAAAGTTTCTGAAAGCGGAGTAAGCGTTGCTTCCAAATTAAAGCTTGGAATATCCATCTCCGACTTAACAAAAAATGAAATTAGGAGACTTTTAAAAGTCAAAAATGATTTTTCTGATTTGCCAAAATAGGTAAATCCAATTTTCCTTTTTTCCAAATATTTTCCTTTTTCTTTGTAATAAATTTTTCCAATTTCAAAAAGTCTTGATTCATCGGCGCCCTGATAAACGGCTTTCTTTGTAAGTTCGTAAAGATTCGGCAGGAGCGTTTCTCTCATGTTTTTAACGTCCTGGGAAGGCGGATTCATCAGTGAAATAACAGAAGCTTCCGCAACCACCGCATGTTTGTTAAGACTACCCAGATCTTCTTTAACAAAGGAAGAAGTTATTGCCTCATTGAATCCCACCGCCCCCCCGTTTTGTCTCAAAGAATTTTCCTGAATAATAAAATCCGGTGTAATTTGTTTTGGAATTTCCAATGAAAGGACGTGTGCGGGTATGTTCTCATACCCGTAAATTCTTAAAACTTCTTCAATCAGGTCCTCATCTATTGTGACGTCTGTTCTATAGGTTGGGATCTCCACATTTATATCGTTTTTACTCAGTGACAGAATTCTGAAATTAAGATTCTTAAGTATTTTAACTATCTCTTTCTTTGGAATTTCTATTCCACCCAAGTCTGCAAGTTGCTTCAAGCTTAATGTTAGCTTCCAAGGGCTAATTTTGTTTGGATAATAATCGTATACAAGATGGTCAGATTCTCCCCAATCGTATTTTTTTATAAAATATATAAATCTTGCGATCGCACCTTCAACCATATTCGGATCCAAATCTTTTTCGTGTCTTATTCCCGCCTCGGTTAGAAGATTATGTTTGTAAACCGATTTTCTGATATTGGCGCGGTCATAGTTGGCCGCTTCTAACAAAATATTTTTCGTTGAGTTACTTATTGAATTGTGTTTTTCTCCAATTGCTCCGGCAACAGATAAAACATAGTTATCCTTGGCCCAAACAAGATCTTCCTCCGTAAGAGTCAGCGTTGAACCTTGGAAAGTTGTTATTTTTTCTCTGTTTTTTGCTAGTCTAATTTCAAGATTTTCACCTATTTTGTCCAAATCAAACGCGTGCATCGGTTCCCCTGTTTCAATCATTACATAATTGGTCAGGTCGACCATGTTATTTACGCTTTCCATTCCGTAAAGCTTAAGCTTTTGCGACAACCATTTTGGTGAAGGGATTATTTTAACATTTAGAATTTTTGTAATCATGGCGCGCCTAACAAGAGGTGTTTTAATGTTTAATGATATTCGTTCGAGTTTATTGGCGCGAATGAGCTTCGCAGTTTGAAGCGGTTTAGTTTTTATCCCGTAAATCGCGCCGATCTCACGGGCAATTCCAAGAATTGAATAGCAATCTGCACGGTTTCCCCTAAGTTCCAAGTCAATAATTGTTTCTCCATCAACGACGTCTTTTTTACCAGGGCCTTGACTGGCCAAGCTTTGCTTATCAAGCAGATGGCCAACCATGGTAAGGTTGTCGGTAAGATTTTTAATATCTTTTGGAATCTTCACTATTTCGTCGAGCCAATTAAGTGGGAATTTCATAAGTTAATATTTGATATCTCCGTTATACAAACTTCTAATGTCTTTAACTTTGAATCTGTCCATGACAATCCGGTCAAGTCCCATTCCAAAAGCAAATCCCGAAATTTCTATTGGATTTATTTTGAAATTCCTCAAAATATTTGGGTGAATCATTCCTGCCCCCAACATCTCTAGCCAGCCCCTGCCTTTGCAAACTGAACAACCTTTCTGATTGCAAAATGGACAATCCAAATCTAGTCCCACGCCAGGCTCCACTTCAGGATAATATTTACATCTAAATCTTATTTTCCTTGTCGACCCAAAATAAGTCTTGGCAAAATGGAAAAGAGTACCTTTAAGGTCTGCCATAGATATTCCTTTTTGCAGAGCAAAGCCTTGGAATTGATAGAACATGGCGTTGTTGCTGGCATTAACGTTTTCGAATCTGTAGCATTTTCCGGCAACAACCACCCGGAATGGCGGTTTTAAATTCTCGATCGACCTTGTTTCAACAGATGAAGTATGGCTCCTGAGTAGTATTTCGGGCTCCTCAATGTAAAGAACATCCTGCAAACTTCTGGCAGGGTGATCTTTGGGTAAATTTAAAAGCTCAAAATTGTAGTTGTCAGTTTCAATTTCGGGTCCTTCCGTAACAGAAAAGCCCATATTTTTGAATATCTCCACCATTTCGGAAATGACAACTGAGGTAGGATGAAGTTTTCCCAGTCGGACTGTGGCTACAGGAATTGTTGGATCGAACCAACCTCTTGGAGTTTCCTTAAAACTATTTTTTTGTTCGGCGATTAATGATTCAAGAGTATTTTTAACTTCATTGATTGTTCCTCCAATACTTTTTCTTTCTTCGACCGGAACATTTTTTATGTTTTTAACTAGAGTTGTGAATTTTCCGTTCCTGCCAAAAAGTTCAATCCTGATTCTTTCAAGTTCTGCTGAATCATTTGCTGCAGTGATTTGTGCAATCGCCTGATTTTTAATATTTAAAATATCATCTTTCATACAGTTATATTCTACAACACCCCATATCATTTTCGCACTCATCTTTTCAGAACTATTCGTTCACGACTCGTGCCAAAATGAGACGGGGCAAGAAAAAACCTCCTTTCGGAGGCTTGTCATAACAATAACAGGACCTCCTGGCTACTTGGAGGTAAATTCTTGCCCCGCACCCTTTAGTGGTGCTGGGGTAAATCCTGCTTCTTTGGCAACAACTTTGAATGTTTCAAAATCAGTGGCTGCAATGTCGCTCAAGATTTTCCTGTCAATCTCAATTTTTTCTTTTTTGAGTCCTGAAATAAGTTTGGAATATGAAGTTCCAACAATCTTTGAAGCTGCAGAAAGTCTTGTAATCCAAAGAGCTCTCATGTCCCTCTTCCTTCTCTTTCTGCCGTGATATGCATAAGCACCTGCATGCATAACAGCTTCCATTGCAACGTGGATTCTTTTTCTCCTTGATTGCTTAAATCCTTTTGCTTTTGCAATGATTTTTCTGTGCTTTTTTGCTGCCGGGGATTTTACTCTTGCCATATTATTTTATTTAGCTTTTTTAACGCCCATTGCCTTTCTAAGTTTTTTTGCGTAGAAACCAACAACTTCGACCTGTCGTTTTAAGTGACTCAACCTTTTGTGGCTTTTACCGGCCTTAAGATGGCGCCTAAAGCTTTGGCGTCTCAAAAGTTTCCCGTTTTTGGTAACTTTGATTCTATTTGTCAGTGATTTCCTTGATTTTTGTTTTGGCATGTGTTTGTGAAATAACCGTAACTAAATGTTTACCCAAAAACTTTGGTTCCATGTCTGTGGCAACAGTACTCCCGAAAACTGCTTTAATTTTGTTAATTACCTCGTATCCGGTGTGCTTGACCCTCATTTGTGGTCCCTTAAAAACTACAACTACGCGAACTTTGTTTTTGTCTGCAAAAAACTCCTTTATACGCTCAATTCTGGTGTTAAAGTCGTTTTCTGCAATAAACGGTGAAAACCTAATTTCTTTGACTTCCCCGCCTTTAACCCCTTTGCTTTGTGACTTTAGTTTCTTTTCTTCTGCGTATTTGAACTTACCAAAGTCCACTATTTTAGCAACAGGTGGCTCTGAATTTGGGGCAATTTCAACAAGAGTCAGACCTTCAGACTGTGCCTTTTTAAGTGCCTCCTCCTTGGAAATTACGCCTAATTGTTTACCAGTAGAACCAATAACACGGAGGTCTTTTGCCCGTATCTGGTAATCTGTGCGCCAAAAAAGTTTAGTCTTTCCCAAAGTCTTAGGGCAATTGTAGCTAAAAACGAAGAAACTATCAAGCAGGAATCAATTTTGGTATAATCGCTGTACGGAAAAACTATAAAACCTTAAAGGAGGTAGAAATGAACCTTCCGTTTCCACTGCATATTCCTGATTACCTTGCAAAATTAGGGATAACGGCAGAATTGAATGAGGCGATATCATTTTGGGGACTCGTCGTCTTTCTCGTTCTATCGGCCGTAATGTTGTTAGTTGCGTTGATAATTGTCAACAAAAAGAGAATCGTTGCAGAGTATTTAGGAATACTCGCTCTTTTCTCCGTTATTGTGGCATTTATGCTTGCAACCTCAGGGTTTGTTGCATTAATTGGATTAGCAGTTGGCGTTGTCGCATTTGTTTGGGCACTAGGCCAGTCAAATCCTTGGATAATGCGATAAAACAACGGGGGACCTGAATCTTGCATTTGGGTCCCCTTAAGTTTTTAGGGACTAAATAGCAGTTAAGTGTTTGCTTTGAGGGTGAATTTTCTCCAACTTTTCTATTCTGCCTTTATTTCTCAGATGTTGTTCTGAACCCATTAGTCTGTCTTCACGACTAGCCACAACTTCTTTCAGAATTGGATCAATTTTGGTATAAAACTTGTCTTTAAATTTTGTAACAATCTCTTCAAATTTTGTTTCTAGTTTGTCCAGCGATACATTTAAGTCGTACTTTGTAGGAAAAATGTCTCTAAGTTCCTTTTTTAAGAAATTCGCATCTGCCTGGGTAAGAGTCTTTTTGCTTGTCATATTTTCATTAAACTATGTTCTTGAAAACTCGTCAATTAGATATTCAAAGTTTTGGAGTTGTGAATTTTTGGCCAGTTCTTCTTGTTTTTCCAGCATTTGAGACAATACATCAAGCTCCAGCCAACCCGGACCGTACTTTTTGCTTCCCTTTTACATATATCACAAAAATACTTAGTCGCCATGTTTTCATTAAACCACCTGAAGCATTTTTGTCAATTGATGGTTTTTATAAATTTTTTCACTGAGGCGGAGAGCTTGTCTTCGTAGCCTTTAAAACTATGTGAGGCTTCCTTAATTGCTGAAATTTGGGTGTTCTTATTCTTAGTTTTATTGACTCTTTCTAACCATTTTTTCATTGAACCATCTATTTTTAGGATACCTATATCTGCGTCACCATAGGCAATCAACATTGGAATTTCAACCTTTCCAAGAAAAGCTTCACCATAAATATCCACAGCTCCTCCTACTTCACAAATAGTTGGATATGTTTGAGCTGAAAGCGGTGTCTTGTCAAGCCAACACTCTACCCCCACAAGTTCTTCTCCTTTCCCTTCTGCAATTAATTTTTTGGCTTTTTGTAAATAAGTTTGATTATTAGGATCGGTATTAGCCCACCTCACCATATCAGTGGGTGCCAATAGTATTGCGCCAATAATCTCTGGATGATTTTTAGTAACTAAAAAGTTAACCACCTTACTACCACCCAAGGAATGGCCCATCAAAATAAACTTGGTTTTACCCAAGACTTTAAGTTGATCTAATGCTCCTTGTATATCTAATTCACTCTCTTCAAAGATTTCGTAGCAACTTCCACCCAATTTTGTTCCATCTCCCCATTCGTTTCCCTTGCCGTCTTTCCAAAAGGAATTCATTATCCCGCTTCCACGAGTATCAATTGTAAAAAGCGAGACATTGTTCTTGCTTAACATTTCCCTTAAATTGTCGAGAAAGTAATTCTCATAGCCATTCCCCGACATTCCATGAACATGAAGGACAGCCAAATCACCCTTTTCATTACTTAACCATCCGCGAAGTTCGACGCTGTCGTTTGCTTTAAACCTAATGAAATCTACATTCATGTTAATTTAATTTTTCTCTTCAATCTCCTTCTTAATTTCCTCTACAAATTTTTCCAATGACTGGGAGCCGGTGTCTTTACCGTTTCTTGCTCGGACCGAGACTGAGTCGGCTGACTCTTCCTTATCACCCACAATTAACATATAGGCGACCTTTTCCATTTGTGCATTACGGATCTTTCCACCAAGTGTTTCGTTCCTATCGTCAACCTCTACGCGAACACCGTTGTCTTTGAGGATTTTTGCAATTCTTTGGGCATATTCAAGATTCCTCTCAGTTATGGGCAGCAGCT
>ERZ1292625.1993-Hain-H41-01um-R1-1993-length-20678-cov-46_pt1 | contig 20678 bp, 18 predicted proteins | sample MGYA00564400_ERZ1292625 | MGnify/ENA primary metagenome ERZ1292625 (study PRJEB36523, sample SAMEA6512639) | groundwater metagenome | collected 2019-01-08 | study: AquaDiva: Metagenomics assemblies of 32 groundwater samples
TCAAGGAACTCGGCAAAAAAGCGGCCGTAAGTTAGCGATAAGGCCTGCCCCTCGCAAGAGGGGCCGCAGCGAAAGTATCCCTGGCGACTGTTTATCAAAAACACAGCTCCCTGCGAACTCGTAAGAGGATGTATAGGGGGTGACGCCTGACCAATGCCAGAAGGTCAAGTATGGAGGGTCTGCATAGCAATATGCAGGCTGAGCTATATAAGCCCTGGTGAATGTCGGCCGTAACTATAAAAACAAGCGAGGGGCAAATGAAGATTTATTTTCATTATGTCCGAGCGCCGTTTTTATATCAAAATAAATTTAAGAAATTTATTTTGATATAGAGCAATGACCGTTGTAGTTACGTTAAAAAATCTTGCTGTATGCTAGAAACTCTGTCCACTAGACAATGAAGTGGTGAGAGCGGCATCTACTCGTGCTATCGAAGCACAGTGACAATGATGTCGTGCAGACAACTAGCAGGAAACTTCCTTGCATAATTGTAAAAAACAATGAGCAATGAAATCAAAAACATTAGTAATGGGCTCGGCAATTATATTGCGGGCTTCACTGATGGAGAGGGCAGCTTCAATGTCTCAATCAAGCATCGGCCTGATTACAAAGACATGTGGAAGATAACTGCTTCATTCAACATCTCACAACGAGATCGTGTGATCTTGGCAAAAATCAAGGACACACTTGGATGTGGCACGCTTCGTGAACGAAAGGATGGTGTCGTGTACTACGAAGTCACAAACATGACGTCGCTACATGAAACCATTATTCCGTTTTTCGAACGATTTGGTTTTCTTTCCGCCCGAAAGAAGAGGAACTTCTCGATCTTCAAAGAAATTGTAGAAAAAATGTACCGCGGTGAACATTTAGATCACCTTGGTAAAAAACAGATTCTGCAACTTCGTGAAAAACTTAACGATGATCGAGGTAGAAAACGTAGATATGCTTTATCAGATGTCTACAAGGAAGGATCCTCAGAGACTATACGCAAGACACCCTGAGATTGTCGAAGGGTGAAGACATAGTCCGATCTTCATGGCGACATGAAGCTAACAAAAACTTCTAAAATTTTTAGAAGAAAAAATGAACGGTCCTAAGGTAGCGCAATTCCTTGTCAGGTAAGTTCTGACGCGCACGAATGGCGTAACGACTGGGGAACTGTCTCGAGGACTCGCTCGGTGAAAATACAGTACCGGTGAAGATGCCGGTTACCTGCAGCTAGACGAAAAGACCCCAGAAGCTTCACTACAGCTTGATATTGGGCGTACGGGTTAACTGCGTAGCATAGATGGGAGAGTTTGAAGGAATGGTTTCGGCTGTTCTGGACTCGTCAGTGAAATACCATTCTGTTGAGTTGTACGTTCTAACCTGATCGGTCAAAACGATCGGGAACAGTATCTGGCAGGTAGTTTGTTTGGGGCGAATCCCTCCTAAAAAGTAACGGAGGGGTCTATAAAGGTCCTCTAGGCGCGAATGGAAACCGTGCCGATAGTGTAATGGCATAAGAGGGCTTAACTGCAAGACGCACATGTCGAGCAGGTACGAAAGTAGAGCATAGTGATCCGACCTTGCGCATTAGACGCGGGGGGAGCTCAACGGATAAAAGCTACTCTGGGGATAACAGGCTAGTACCGCCCGAGCGTCCACAGCGACGGCGGTGTTCGGCACCTCGATGTCGGCTCACCTTATCCCGGGGCTGGAGAAGGTCCCAAGGGTATGGCTGTTCGCCATTTAAAAAGGTACGTGAGCTGGGTTCAGACCGTGTAGTACACGACACGAATTACGAATGAAGAAACGAATGTACGAATAAATTCAAAAGAATTTTATTCGTGTCATTCGCATGTATTCGTGTATTGGTGTCGCGGGTTACACAGTCTGAACCCTAAGAAGAATCGAGAGTAAGTTGTATATCCAAGGATTAAGGAAAAGTCTTTTCGTCTATTAAATGAGATACAAATCGTTTGTGCATGAAGAACATGCGTGAACGAGGAGAACCAATCACATCATGGCGGTCACACAGAGTAATTTGTGTGCATCAAGCTGATTATTTCGGTGGAGCCCAGTCCTCACAGTGAGCGCGGGGTGATACCGAGGGAAGTCGCGCAAGCGGCCCCGTAGAGACTGAACATCAGCCTACCGAAAGTTTATAAGTTAAAAAGTTCTTAGTTAAAAAGTTTAAAAACTTTCAAACTAATAACCAATAACGTATAACTAATTCGGCAGAAGCTACAGTCCAATGCAACAAGTAATTGTTGATACCATGCGTGAGACAGGTTGGTCTCCTATCTGCTGCAGGCGTCGATTCTTGAAAAGCTTCGTTTCTAGTACGAGAGGACCGAAACGAACTGACCTCTGGTGTGTCTGCTGTCCTGCCAAGGGCATCGCAGAGTAGCTATGTCGGGAAGGGATAACCTCTGAAAGCATCTAAGAGGGAAGCCCACTTTAAGATTAGGAATCATTAAGACCCGTGAGAGATGATCACGTTGATAGGCGTTAGGTGGAAGCATAGCAATATGTTGAGCCGAGACGTACTAATTCGTCGAACATCTCCTGTTAGGTAAGCTGAAAATCACGTAGTGTTTTTACAACGATTCTTTTTGTAGATGAATCCCGCACAAAGCAAATTTTGTTCTGTGTGAGGTTTCTAACGCGCAAAGCGAAAACTTTTCTGTTGAAGAATAGTCTCAAACTTTGTGCGGGATGAATATTGAGAAGTGGAAGGTCGGAGGCAACTTCGTCTAATTGGTAAGACAGTGGGCCCAAAAAAAGCCCTAGAACGCGGGTTCGAATCCCGTAGTTGCCGCCAACACCACTACTGGGGGGCCGTAGCTCAATAAGTAGTATCCATATACCGCTGGTGCGGGTAAGATCGTTCGTAAAAAAACGATTGAGAGGGTTTGATTCCCTAACATGGATGCGAAAGGCAGAGCACCTAGGGTAGCACCTAGGAGGTTGGGGGTTCGAAGCCGCCCCCGGCTCCACCATTTTTTGTTCTTTCTCACCTCTCTTTCGAGAGGCCCACTTCTCAGTGTTCATCGTATGCAGTTTTGAATATTCCGTTCTGGTGATTTGTCGCTGGGGCAACACCCGATCTCATTCCGAACTCGGAAGTTAAGACCAGTTGAGGCGATGGTAGTCCGCAAGGGCGAGAGTAGCTAGTCGCCGGAACAGAGTATTCAAAAACAAAAACCGCCTTCAAAGGGCGGTTTTTGTTTTATCTTTCTGATATCATGGTGCTATGTCTTGGGCATCACAGAAACGTGGCCGATATCTTTTTGGCTTTGCACTCCTTCTTATCGTCGTTGTTGGTATTCCAGGCTTTTTCTATTTTTATACGCCGCCAACATGTACGGATGGTATTCAGAACGGCACCGAAGAGGCTGTCGACTGTGGCGGTAACTGCCCAGTCATTTGTAGTTTCAAAGCAGTTGATCCAATCGTACACTGGCAGAGAGTCTTCCAGGTGGTTCCCGGACTGTACACCGTTGTTGCATTCGTTGAGAATCCAAATCTTGCATACGAAACAGACAACTTTCCGTATGTATTCCGATTGCGTGACACCGCAGGTGTTCTTGTCTACGAACAGAAAGGACGTTTGTATGTCCCTTCGCGCTACACACTGCCCGTGTTTGCAACAAGTATTCGCACCGGGGAACGCGTTCCTGTTCGCGCAGACTTTGAATTTCTTCAACCACCCGTATGGACTGAAGCAGAAACAGATTGGAAGAGCGGTGTTGAAGTTATTGAACGTCGTTTGACGAATGAAGACACGACACCACGTCTCGTTGCAACAATTCGCAACACAACACTGTTTGATATAACCGACATGCCTTTTGTTGCGATGTTATTTGATAGTGATGAGAATGCAATTCATGCATCACGTACGATTGTTGATGTACTTCCTGCATCAGAGAGTATGGAGATTGTCTTCACGTGGCCTGAACCATTTGCACGACCTGTTGCGCAGATTGATATTCTTGCTGTACCAACAGGACCACGCTAAGAAGCACCCGTCCCGTACGAAATCGCGGGCGCTTGAAAAAATACCATGAATACAACACGAGCCAGATTTTTTAGAAAAAATAATAAGGAACAGGGGACACATAATGTCCGCGTCCTATTTCGTACGGGATGAGGAACGAATTTGTACAGCACACCGATTGGTATTCATTGGGTGCGGCACTGCTCCTTGTTGCCGCTGGACTTGTCACAATGAATTCGTTTGCAGTAGCAAACACGTTTTTTGAACAACAGGTAGTGTGGCTCCTTATTTCACTCGCCGTGTTTTGGGGAGCGTCGAGTGTTGATTGGCGTTTCTTGCGATCAACAAAAGTAGTGACGACGTTGTTCCTTGTTTCTGCGGGACTCTTGGCACTTCTTTTCATTCTTGGATCCGTCACGAAAGGTGCTATTTCGCGTTTCGACATTGGACTCTTTTTTATCCAACCATCGGATCCTGCGAAGCTGGTCTTGGTTATTTTGCTCGCAAAGTATTTCTCTCGTCGTCATATTGAAATTGCACACATCCGTCACATTATCGTGTCGGGTATCTATGCATGTATCTTTTTTATTCTTCTTTTTCTCCAACCTGACTTCGGAGGTGCCATCATTGTATTTGCGATTTGGCTCGGTATGGTGCTCGTATCAGGTCTTTCAAAAAAACATTTGCTTGTTATTGCGGGTATTGGCATCGCGACGTTCGCCGGACTGTGGTTCTTTGTGTTTCAGGACTATCAAAAAGATCGTGTTATGACGTTTTTGAATCCACTCACCGATGTACAGGGCGCTGGCTACAACGCATACCAATCAATGGTGACGGTTGGATCAGGACAGTGGCTTGGCAAGGGAGTTGGATTTGGGACACAATCCCGTCTCCAGTTTTTGCCTGAATTTGAGACAGATTTTATTTTTGCAGCTTTTGTTGAAGAGTGGGGATTTATTGGTGCAATTTTACTTACGCTTTGTTTTGCACTTCTCATGTCGCGCATCATTCGCGAAGCGTTATTAGGCGCGACAAACTTTGAAGTGTTGTTTGGTCTTGGCGTTGCAGTCATGTTTGCTGCGCCGTGGATCGTGCACGTTGGTATGAACATTGGATGGCTGCCAATCACTGGAACAGTTCTGCCGTTTGTAAGTTACGGAGGAAGTCACCTCGTGATTGAATTTCTAGCGCTCGGTATGCTTGCAGGTATGCGTACGTATCGTCGTGCCGCACATCCGGAAATGTTGGGTGGGGAAGTGGTGATGCAATAGCGCTCATCAGTATCTTTTTGAAAACACACAAAAGTTCTACTGAACTTTTGTTCCGTTCAACGCCGCCGCGCCTCCCGAGGTTTTCAAAAAGAACAGACTCGCTTCGACGTTTAATTCTAGGAGAAAATATTAAATAAAACAGCCACCCAGGGGGTGGCAAAGTTTTGGTTCCGAACGTTCACAACAACCTTCCTCTCTCTTGTTTATGAAGCGAAGGAACGAACGATCGCAGTACTGAATCGGTGAAATGTGTTTCCATGACAACCGGGCGTTCTTCGATGTTAATTACCTCAACAATATGCGGGGGTAACTGGCAACAGCGATGGCAGAATTTCTCAGGGCTTACGATGTGGCAACCACACGTACAGGACGGATCGAAAGGAAACCTTGTCTGTACCAGCCAGTCCTTAGGTTCCATACTACCTCCGCACGTATACAAATCTTCCTTCAGAGTATGCTTTTAAAAACGGAGGTCAAGGATACCTAGTTTTCGAACTTTCCAACAACAAATTCCATTTCATCACCGAAATGTTTCTCGGCACAATTCCATCCGGGGGAGAGCATTCGTGCGCGGAAGTCCCACTCCATATTTTCAACACCCAAAATGTAGAAATTGCCGTGAGCCACAGGACAGCCATACGCTCCGGCGGGAAATCGCTGATAACGAAAATTTCCTGTCACACTGTCAGCTACAGGGTCATGTGCGTACGAGCTCATAAAACCTGCTTCAACAAGCGGACTGATAAACGTTCCGTTTCCGGGTGTATCCCAACCATTTGCGCCGAGATTGTCTCCTTCAGGGTACGCACCATATTTTTTGTAGTAGAGTTCAAGGCTTGCTTGCACCTCACGTAGACTACCAATACGTTCCGAGTCCCGCGCGCTTTTTTGTGAAAAGGTAAATGCCGCGCCTACAAGGATGCTACTCAATGCAAAAAGCACGATGGTGACACCGATTTCGAGCGATGAATATCTGTAGCGAGATGAATTTTGAGAACGCATAAAGAGCTATGGGCTCATCATTAGTGTATAGACGCCCCGTATATCTGCAACCATACGTGAAAGTGTAAACTCACGCGATACTTTTTCGTAGAGGGCTTCGCCAAGTATTTTTCTTTTTTCCACATCATGCACTAAGAGTGTTAATGCATCTGCAATCTCATGACCACTCCTTGGACGTATTAAAATTCCTGATTGCATATCATCAATGACTTCAGGAATACCACCAACGTGTGTTGCGATTACCGGAAGACGCGCAAATCCTGCTTCGAGAATTGTGTAGGGGAGACCTTCTTTGATTGAAGGCAACAAAAAGATATCGAATGCATAGAGATACATACTTGCATCAGGAATACGACCGAGCAGGTGCACATGATCAGTGAGGTCTTTCATATGTATGAGAACTTCCAGTTGTTTCCGATCATCACCTTCACCAAGAATATACATATCAAGATGTATATTTTTCTTTGCGCATTCTTCAATTGCAGCGAGTGCGTAGAGGAGGCCTTTGTTTTTGTGAAGTTCTGCGACGATACCAACAATGAGGCGCTCTTCCACCTTTATTTGAAGCCGTTTTCTGGACTCTTCACGATTTTTGAAAATAGGCTCAATAGTTCCGTTGCGAATGGTAATAAGTTTTTTTGTAACGAAGGGCATCCATAGTGCACGCGTACGGTCATCTTCTGATACCGTGATGACTTTGTGTGAGAGAAGAACGGTTATCCATGAAAGCAAACGAATCAAAAATGTTTGAACTGCTCCACGCTCTTCTTTAAATGCCCAACCATGCGCGGTAAAAATAATTCGGCATTTTCTTTTTGGGTGAAGAAGATTATAGACACGTGCGGCGAATGCGCCTGTGCCTCCTGCTTTTGAACTGTTAAGGTGCACAATCTGTGGTTGTTCACGTTTGAGTATTGAAAAAAATTCAGCGAATGCACGAAATTCTTTTGTGAAGCTCACATCTCTTTGAAAAGAATCAATTGAAAGTGTGCGAATACCTGTGGCATCACATTTTTCAGTTAACGGACCAGTACCGCCGCATGCGACAACAACATCAAACTCATCTTTGAAAGCAGTTGCGACGTCAAAGACGTATTTTCCAGCACCGCCAAGTCCAGCTTTTGTAACAACAAAAATAATTTTTGCTTTTTGATCCTCGAGTCTGGCTATGTTTTCTGTTTTTGACATTTGAGATTTGAACTTTGAGATTAGCACATTCAGGCGTATACTCGACATCATTCTATAGTGCCATGCTTTTAGGAGGCATCAACAAGTGGGAATCTCTTCTTCTTTTTGTCGGCGACATCGTCGTTCTCTATGTGTCGTTGTGGCTTTCGCTTGCCCTGCGTTCTTGGGCACTACCTGCGGCAAGCGTGTGGCAAACACACGTTGTTCCGTTTACGTTTCTTACCATTGCTTGGGTGCTCGTGTTTTTTATTGCGGGCTTGTACGAAAAGCACACGACGATTTTAAGAAAACGTTTGCCAAGTATTATTTTGAATGCACAGATCGTTAACAGTATTATTGCAATTCTCTTCTTCTACTTCATCCCTTACTTTGGCATCACACCAAAAGTTATATTGTTCGTGTACCTTGTTGTGTCGTTTGGACTCGTACTTGTGTGGCGTCGGTACGGCATTCTTCTTTTTGATATACGAGAACAGCAACTTGCGGTACTCATCGGAAGCGGTGTTGAAATGCAACAACTGAAACGTGAAGTGAACGAAAATCCCCGCTACGGACTTTATTTTGCATCCTCAATTGACGTTGAAGACTTTGATGCGCTCGATTTTCAAACAGAAATTGTTGGGCGCATCTATAGCGAAGGCATTGCGACTATTGTTATTGATACAAAGAATGACAAGGTGGCGACAATTTTGCCAAACCTCTACAACCTCATGTACTCCGGTGTGCGTTTTATCGACATGCACAAAGTGTACGAAGATATTTTTGATCGTGTACCGCTCTCTCTCGTGCAATATGGATGGTTTCTCGAAAACATTTCAGTGACGCGAAAGTTTACCTATGAGTTTTTGAAACGACTCATGGATATCTGCATTAGTTTTCCGCTACTCATCGTCTCATTTTTGATATTTCCTTTCGTATGGCTTGCGATAAAACTTGATGACGGGGGGCCGTTGTTCTTTATTCAAGAGCGTGTTGGGCGAAACAATAAGCCAATTAACATTATTAAAGTCCGTACGATGACAGGCGTCGATCAAGGCGATGAAGTACTCAAAAGCAAGCATGAGGTGACAAAGGTTGGAAAATTCTTGCGCACGTCACGCATTGATGAGTTGCCACAACTTTGGAATGTTTTGAGAGGGGACCTTTCATTAATTGGTCCACGTCCAGAATTGCCTTTAATGGTAAAGCACTACGAAGAAGCAGTACCGTTCTATAATGTCCGTCACTTAATCAAGCCAGGTATTTCAGGTTGGGCACAAATTTACCATGAGAATCACCCACACCATGGTGCCGATGTTGAGGAGACAAAAGTAAAATTGTCATATGATCTTTTTTATCTCACGAACCGATCATTTATTCTCGATTTGAAGATTGCACTGAAAACACTAAAGACACTTCTCTTACGTGCAGGAATATAAATTCTTACGCATGCACAATAAAAAAGCATTAGTTACCGGAGGTGCGGGTGGTTTGGAAACCCACGGTTTTCCAACGCTCGCAAAACTCGCTGCCTTCCTTCACGCCTGCCTGCCAGCAGGCAGGGGAAAACAAATGTTTTCCCGACGCCTTTCTTCCCGCGCCTCCTTAGTCATCATGAAAAATAATTTACAAAAAGCACTGGTCACCGGAGGCGCGGGGTTCATCGGCTCGCATCTTGTTGATGCGCTTCTCGCACGCGGGCATGACGTTGTTGTGCTCGATGACCTTTCAACAGGAAAGTTGGAAAATCTTTCACACGTAGCGAATAAAATACTTTTCATACAAGGATCAATCACTGACAAAGTAGCCGTTGCGAAAGCAATGGAAGGAGTTGACGTTGTATTTCATCAGGCGGCAGTCGCATCAGTACCAAAAAGTATTGAGGACCCAGAAGGAACACATGCGGTCAATGTTATCGGCACACAAAACATTTTTGATGCGGCGAAAGATGCTCAGGTGAAGCGGGTTGTGTATGCATCATCGTGTGCGGTGTATGGCAATGCACCCGAGCTTCCAAAACGTGAACGTATGCTAAAGGCTCCTGCGTCTCCGTATGCAGAACATAAATCACAGTGTGAAGAAATCGCCGCGCACTCAGGCGTAGAGAGTGTTGGGCTTCGCTACTTTAATGTGTTTGGTCCGCGACAAGATCCATCATCCCCGTACTCCGGTGTCATTTCAATTTTTGCAAAACGACTACTTGAAGGAGAGGACATTACTATATATGGCGATGGTGAAACAACGCGTGACTTTATTTTTGTGTCTGATGTTGTTGCAGCAAATATTATCGTTGCAGAAGCGCACGCACTCATTGATCATATTTTTAATGTGGGTACAGGTATTGAAACGTCACTCAACCGCATGGTCGCTGTTTTTGAAGAAGCGCTTGGTATGAAGTCGCATGTGTTCTATGAAGCAGCTCGGGCAGGGGACATCCAACGAAGTGTTGCTGATATTTTTCGCATACAAAGTGAGTTCGGCTGGTCTCCGACCGTGTCTTTTAAGGAAGGCATCGAAAAACTCACACACGAAGGTTAAACCTTCAGAACTGAAGGTTTAACCTTCGTAAAAATGCTTGTAACCTTTTGGCTATTCTGAGCCTTTATTACTAAGGCTTTTGTGGAAGTAAACACTTGCATTTGTTATATTATGTGTTATAATATGCGCAGGTTAGAGTTTGTACATTCAACGCTGTATTTTGAAAGGAAACGAAATGTCACCAGGGGCAATGCTTTTGGCCGGTCATCGTGACCACTCGCAAGGGGGTTCCATGGTCGTTTCGACAAATGGGAGAACGTTCGCGGACATGCAAGCTGATCTGGAGCAGCTTCTCACGGGTAAAACCGTCGAGAAGTCGCGGTTCACAGACCCTCTCCATCGGGACATCGATCTCTGGTGCAGGACGAAGGGGCTGAGCCTCATGTCGGCTCGGTTCCAGACGCCCTCAATCGCGATGGATTTGCAAATCCCCACGAGGGAAGTGCAAATCGCGATCGTCACTATGATCAGCATCGCGAATCAGCGCTGATCAGAAGAAGTACACAAGCAATGCGCCCAGCCCCAGTTTTCTAAACTGGAGCTGGGCGCTTTTGTTTTTCCCGTTTTTATGCTACAAAGGCTACACATGAATCCCGTACGAAGTGAAGAGACGGCGGTACAGTAACAATATGATGGAGATAAATCCTTTTCAACAAAAACAAAATAAAGTAGATTCAAAAACTTCGTACGGGATGAACGCACGAATCTGGGCAGTAACTATCCTCCTTGCCGCGATTGGTCTCGGCTTTTTTGTTTTTTATCCAAAGGAAAACCAGACAAATTTCGGTTTTCGTCTTGGCCTTGATCTCGCTGGTGGAACTCTTCTCACGTATCGCGCAGACACGTCAGGTGTTACCTCAAGTGAAGTCGATGGTGCGATGGATGCGCTTCGTCAGGTTATTGAGCGTCGTGTAAACGTCTTTGGTGTTTCAGAACCACTCGTGCAGACAGAACAAGCTCGTCTTGCGTCGGGTGAAGAGCGACGTCTCATTGTTGAACTCCCGGGTGTGACAGATGTTGATGCAGCTCGTGCGTATCTTGGCGAAACGCCAGTTCTTGAATTTAAACTCATTGGTAATCAAGATGATTTGATTTCAGGTGCGACGACAACTCCAGTGTATGTTGCAACCGGGCTTACAGGACGCTATCTCACAGGTGCACGTCTCGATTTTGGCGGAGCAAGTGGTGGAGGCGTGATTCAGGAACCAATCATTGCGCTCACCTTTAACGAACAAGGAACTGAACTCTTTGCAGAAATCACACGCACACACATTGGTGAAATTCTTGCGATATTCTTGGATGGGGCTATTTTCAGTGCCCCTGCCATTCAAACAGAAATTTCTGACGGAAAAGCAATTATCACAGGCGCTAACAGCGTTGAGGAAGCGAAAGATACTGTTCAAAAACTGAACTTGGGAGCGCTTCCTATTCCAATTGAACTCGTTGGTGCAGAATCAATTGGTCCGACACTTGGTAGTGAAGTTGCACGCGCGGGTGTTGTTGCGGGTATTGGGGGACTTCTCATCATCGCGATTTTTATGATTCTTTGGTATCGCTTGCCGGGTGTTGTTGCTGCAGTAACGCTCGCTATCTATGCAGTCATCGTACTTACGCTATTCAAGCTTCTCGGCATCACACTCACCGCACCGGGTATTGCTGGTCTTATTCTTTCGATTGGTATGGCGGTTGACGCAAACATTCTCGTGTTTGAACGCATGAAAGAAGAAATCATGAGTGGTAAAGAAATGAAAGAAGCGATGGCGGAAGGTTTCTCGCGCGCATGGCTCTCCATTCGTGATGGTAACCTCACCTCAATCTTCACGGGTATCATCCTTTTCTACACGACGACAAGTTTGGTGAAAGGATTTGCACTCACACTCATCCTCGGTATCGTGGTAAGTATGTTCTCGGCAGTGATGATTACACGAACATTGTTGCAAGCGATTGCTCCAAAGCAGATTACTCCAACAGTACGATTCTTATTTGGTAGCGGCCTTTCAAAATAATATGTTTGTTATTCGACACAAAATTTTCTTCTTCGCACTTTCGGGAATTCTCGTTCTCGCATCACTTTTCGCAATTGGATACTGGGGACTTCGCCCAGGTGTAGATTTTACTGGCGGTACGATTCTTCAGGTTCGCTATGCTGAAATAACACCAGCCCCAGAAGAACTCGAGATGTTGCTCACGGAGGCTGGATTTGAAGTTTCAAATGTTCGCACAGGAGACAACGGACTTATCGTTCGCATGGAAACACTCGAAGAAGGGGATCGCGACACGATTCAAGGGTTGCTTGCGAGTGGTGCAACAACATCGTCTGCAACAATTGAGCGGTTGAGCTCAGTTGGTCCGTCAGTTGGTGAAGAACTTCGACGTAAAACAATTGTTGCGATTGTGCTCGTCGTGATCATGATCATTTTGTATATCGCATTTACGTTCCGCAAAGTCTCAAAACCAATTTCATCATGGACATACGGTTTCGTTGCTATCGTGACACTTCTCCACGACATCATTATTCCAGCGGGGGTGTTTGCGGTGCTTGGGTATTTTAGTGGACTTGAAGCTGACACGTTGTTCGTCGTCGCACTTTTGACGATTCTTGGGTTGTCGGTGAACGACACGATTGTTGTGTTCGACCGTATTCGCGAAAACCTTCGTATACATCAAGAACGAAATACAAAAGAAGAATTTTCGCTCACGGTTGGTAAAAGTCTTGAACAAACATACGTGCGTTCATTTAACACGTCATTCACAGTGATCCTTGTATTGCTCGTTCTCTTTTTCCTCGGTGGTCCAACGATTCACAGCTTCATGCTCACGCTTTTGGTGGGGCAAGTTGCCGGTACCTACTCGTCAATCTTCATTGCAAGCCCACTTCTCGTTGCGATTGCAAACCAAAAGAAGGTAGCGTAGCATTGCGGCAGACGTAATTTCAGAAGGGAGACAATGTGCTCAAAACGATTCTGCAGGATCCGATTTTGGGAAACCCACTCATTTGGGCTGGGACTTTCTTTGCTATCGTTTACTTCTCATGGATATTTTTCCAAGACCGTGGTCTTCAGAAGTGGTGGGGGTCCCAAGAGAAGAGGTGGAAACAAAGACAGAAAGGAGAATCTGTTGATCCTTCCCCCTCATACTACATTGATGGGGAGGGCAGGGTTCACGCCGATATTGTTGGGCTTTCCATGAGCCCTCACGTAAAAAAATTATATGATCTTGCGGAGGAGATTGTTAGGCTTCAGAACAAGCTAGATGGTACGGAGCCTCCTGTGCACGGTTAAACCAAAGCTGGCGGGTGTCCATTCCGCCAGCTTCTTGCTTGATTGACTTTTTGATAAGGTCAGGTACACTGTATTGACAGGCCACCGCGAAAGGTGGTTTTTAAATACCAAAAACCGTATGTCACGATTCGTCCAATATCTCAAAGATACACAGTCGGAATTGAAACACGTCAGTTGGCCAACACGTCGCCAAGCGATTCTCTTTACTGTTCTTGTGGTTATTATTTCTCTTGTGACCGCAGCATACTTGGGTGCGTTCGATGCACTCTTCACGTATCTCGTTGAAACATATATTCTCTAATCGAGTAACAAAGTAATAAATAATCAGTAAAAAATTACTTGATTACTTCTTACCTCTTACTACTTATTCGTATGAAACAAAACACTGATCTCGAGCGACATTGGTACGCGATTCACACGTACGCTGGATACGAAGACGCCGTTGCGCGCAATCTCAAACAGCGTGTTGAATCACTCGGCATGGAAGATAAAATCTTTGCTGTGGTTGTTCCTACTGAAAAGAAAATCAAAGTGAAGCGTGGCAAGCGTGTCGAAGAAGAAGAGAAAGTGTACCCTGGGTACGTTCTTGTCGACATGATTGTGACGGATGATTCGTGGTATGTGGTACGTAACACACCTCGCGTGACGGGCTTCGTTGGTTCAGGTGTTCAGCCTGTGCCACTACGCCAAGACGAGGTGGACGAATTGTTTGGTCGCATGAAAGCAGATATGCCGATGCACACGATTGACTTCGAACCAGAGGATCGCGTCACGATTGTGGACGGTCCGTTTAAAGAATTCGAAGGACGTGTATCGGAAGTTGACCGTCAGCGTGGAAAGGTGAAGGTGTTGGTATCGATGTTCGGACGCGAAACACCAGTTGAACTCGATTTTTTGCAGGTGAAGCGAGCGTAACTCGACACAAATACACAAATGAACTCGAATGACACGAATTATCTACAAAGAACTGTCATACGAAATCACAGGACTACTTTTTCAGGTGCATAACGAGCTCGGTAGGTTTTGCAGAGAAAAACAGTACAGTGATGCATTCGAAAAGCTACTAAAAGAAAATAAAATTGTGTATGTGCGAGAGAAACCGTTGCCACGAACTGAAATTGAAAATCAGTTTACAAATAGGGCAGATTTTGCTATAAATAACAGCTTATTGATAGACCTAAAAGCAAAGCAGATTGTCACAAAAGAGGATTATTATCAAATGAATAGGTATCTAGATGCGGCAGGGTATAAGCTCGGAATGATTGTTAACTTTCGAAACAAATATCTGAAACCCATTCGTGTTATTCGTTCCAATTCGTAATTCGTGTCGAGTCCATGGCAAAGAAAATTTCAAAAACATTAAAATTGCAGATTACAGGAGGAACAGCAACCCCTGCTCCACCACTAGGTCCTGTGCTCGGTCAGGCAGGTGTGAACATCGGTGACTTTGTTACGAAGTTCAACGCAGCAACACAGGCCTCACGAGGAGAAAAGGTGTCAGTGGTACTTACGGTGTATGAAGATCGTACATATGACTTCATTCTCAAGAGCCCACCAGCATCAAGTCTTTTGACAAAAGCAGCAGGTATTCAGAAGGGTTCAGGAAATCCTTTGAAGATTGTCGGTTCAGTCACGAAGGCGCAGCTCAAAGAGATTGCAGAACGCAAGATGCCTGACCTCAATGCGCACGACATCGACGCAGCAATGAAAATTGTTGCAGGAACAGCTCGATCAATGGGCATTGAAGTAAAATAATTTACGTAAAAAATGAATAACCCCCGCGTCTGCCTATGGCAGACGCGGGGGTTTCGTTAGAGGAGATGCTTTACTGCAAGATCGATAATCTCTGGCCACTCCTTATAGAGTTTGAACGTAAGGAGTGGGTCTGAAATCCCAGCAGGGAATTCCGAGATCACGCGATCTTGTTGGGCGACGAGAAGCACTCTCTTTTCGAGGGCAAGCTCCTCTCGTGTTTCGTAGCCGAGTCCAAAAGACTGATGGTCGCAGATACCGAGCATGAAATCGCTTTCCTCGAGCTGTTTTATGTCCCATGTGAAGATCATCCGAGGGTCCTTCGGTTCTCCAATATACGAAGGGGACCAGAAATCGAGCACCTCGAAATGCGGACGAAGGTCATTACGGAGCTGAAAGACTTGCCGAACGAATTCTTCAGGAGCACCAGTGAGCCCGCATCCAACGTAGAGTTTCTTTTGCATGTACCCTCCAAAGAGCAAAAACCTTCGGCAACAATACGCGGAGTATATGAATGCGTCAATATGTACGGGGATGTGCCGTCGTGCTACACCTATACAAGATGTGTACCGATAGGGAGGATGTATGCGCGGGAACTTGTTTGTGCTTTCAGGTGGCGAAGGAGCCGGGAAAACCACGTGTCTTGAGCTTTTGAAAACACGGTTGCCGGAGGGTAAGTTCCACTTCACTCGTGAACCGGGAGGAACTGATTTCGCGGAAATGCTACGAACTATTTTCAAGACGGAGTTTGAAACTGCTCCTGATGAGTTCGAGCAACTTCTCTTGGTTGAAGCGGGGAGAAGCCATCATGTGCGTACGCGCATGAAACCAGTTCTCGAGCGTGGCATACACATCGTATGTGACAGGTTTTACGAGAGCACGATAGCGTATCAGTGTCGGAAGAGCAAAACGCACGGCGAAAAAGTGCGCCAACTCTTCTACGCACTGAACGACATGGCGACAGGCGGTTTGAAGCCGAATCTTTTCATTCACTTCGAACTCCCGCTTGATGTTGCGCTCGAACGAATTGCGAATCGTCCTCGTAAGGTGGGGTACAATCCTTTTGACGATATCACTGCAAAGGAGCACACCGAGATTTGGCATGCTCTTCACGAATTCGTCCGGTTTACGAATCATGTGAATGTGGATGCGACACTTCCATTAGAAGAGTTGGCAGATGAGGTCGCTCGAATCATCATTTCGTTTAATGGTGTGTAGTTCTTTTCCGCCGTCTACCGCAAGTAGACGGCGTTGGTTTTCTCTCAATCTTGGACGGCCGTCCAAGATTGAGAGAGAGAGAGAGAGAGAGAGAGAGAGAGAGAGGGAGAGAGAGAACAGATATACGATATATCGAACAAAAACATTCGATATATCGAATGCATTTTCGATGGTACAATGCCCGTATGTTGGAAGAACTCAAGAAAGAAATACACAAGGTACTGAAAGATTTGGGGGCAGGAGACGTACCTGTTGTATTTGAGCATCCTGACGACATGATGAACGGGGATTATGCGACACCTGTTGCGCTTGTTGTAGGAAAAAAGTTACAACAAAATCCAAAAGAGATTGCGGAAAAAATCGTGACGCATCTTGCGGATTATATGCCTGAGGGAATTGCGCGCGCAGAAGTTGCGGGCGCAGGGTTCATTAACTTTTTTCTCACACACAATTTTTTTACTGCTTCTGTTGAAAAAATTCTTTCTGAAAAAGAGAAGTTCGGGAAAAATGACTCGTTGAAAGGAAAAACAGTGATGGTTGAGTACACACAGCCAAACGTGTTGAAACCACTCCATATTGGACACTTGATGAGTAATATCATCGGAGAATCGTTGACGCGTATTTTGGAAGCAAATGGGGCTGACGTTATTCGTGCAAACTATCAGGGTGACGTGGGGCTTCATATCGCAAAAACGTTGTGGGGTATGGATAAAAAGGGAATTGTGCCCGACGACGTGGATGGTGTTGGAGAGGCGTATGCGTACGGTCATGTGATGTATGAAGACGATGAAGTCGCAAAACAGGAAATCGTTGAAATAAATAAAAAAGTGTATGAAAAAGATCCATCAATCATGGATACGTACACACACGCTCGCGAAGCATCACTCGCGCGCTTTGAAACGATGTATAAAAAACTCGGCACGAAGTTCGACGAGTACTTTTTTGAAAGTGAAACATGGCCGATTGGAAAACAACTTGTTGAAGAGGGTCGTACAAAAAATATTTTTGAAGAAAGTGATGGGGCCGTTGTGTTTAAGGGAGAGCCATATGGTTTGCATACACGCGTCTTTTTAACAAAAGAAGGACTCACACCCTACGAAGCAAAAGACCTTGGTCTTGCTGTTTTAAAAACAGAACGTCGGAAGTTTGATACAAACATTACAATTACCGCTGTTGAACAAGATCAATACTTCAACGTTGTTTTCAAAGCACTTGAACTTTTACGACCAGAACTGTCAGGAAAATTTTTACACAAACATCACGGCATGATGACACTTGCATCAGGGAAAATGTCATCACGGAAAGGAAACGTGATCACGGGTGAATCACTCATCGCTGATGTGATTGAAAAAGCAAAAGAGAAAATGAAAGAGCGTGAGGGTGTTGATGTCGAATCAGTCTCCGAGCAAATTGCAGTTGCTGCAATCAAGTACATGGTGCTGAAACAAAAAATGGGGAAGAACATTGTCTTCGATGCAGAAAAATCTCTCTCACTTGAAGGGGACTCCGGTCCGTATCTGCAGTACGCATTCGTTCGCGCGCGTTCAATCCTCAAAAAAGCACATGCAGAAGGTGTCGTTTCTTCGACACAAAAACCACTTTCCGAAATAACATCTCTTGAAAAAATTCTGTACCGATATCCAGAAATTGTTGCCGATGCATACACATTTTCTGCGCCACAAATTGTTGTGACATACCTCACCGATCTCGCATCAACCTTCAACAGTTGGTACGCAAACGAAAAAGTCGTTGATACAAGTGACAAACGCTCTCCATACAAGGTTGCACTCACTGAAAGCTTTGTCGAAATTATGGCTCAGGGACTCACTCTTTTGGCTATTCCACAACCAGAGGCAATGTAACTTTTCTCTATCCACAGGGAAATAGCTTTTTTAGCCTTAAAAATCAACGCTCCGTGATAAAATTACGAAGGGTAATTTTCCTGTAACGCTTTGGTTTTCCTTACTGTTTTGGGGTACACAGTTGTGAAACTTTTTTTAACACAAGAAAGGGGTAATGGGCGATTTGAGAGAGGCAGAATTTCTGCACTTTTCGCTTTTTTACTCGTCTCTTTAACGCTACTCCTTCACCCACTTTTTGCGAACGCAGCGCCAGAGATTTTGAGCTTCCAAGGAAGACTCTTGGATGAGAACGGCAACCTCTTGGGAGGCGGGGGAACGAACTACTGTTTTCGTTTTTCTCTTTTCACCGACGCAACAGTCGGTGGTCCTGACACACAACTCTGGCCAGCGGGCACTCCGTCGAAGATGACACTCGAAGTGCAAGATGGGGTGTTCGATGCGCGCATCGGGGATACGACGCTCGGAAGTGATACGTTGGATTTTAATTTTGCATCAACCGACGATGTGTACGTGAACATCGAAGTTGCCACGTCTTCAGGGGGATCATGTGCACCGGTTTCATCGTTTGAAAATCTTTCTCCACGACAACGAATTGTTTCAGCAGCGTACGCACTTTCAGCACGTACAGTTGTTGGCACCGATCAATCAGCAGTCGGTACGACGACACCTATCGCAAATACGTCACTCACGGTGACACCAACGACGACGACAAGTGTTGCGGCACGCATCCGCGCGTTTGCCGGTCAGATCGCCGATCTCCTTCGTTTGGAAGACAGCAACGGCAATCTTCTGGTCTCGGTTGACGGTGATGGTGATATCAATGCATCATCATCACTCAACGTGACAGAGAATAGTCACTTCTACGGCGACCTTACGGTGGATGGAGCACTGAACGCAGGCACAATTGTCTTTAGTCAGGCATCAACAACAAACTTTTCTGTATTTAATACGCTCTTCGTTGGGGGTATTTCGACAACAACAATCCGTGGGGACGGCTCAACATCAACGTTTTCTGGTGGCATTTCCTCTACGGCCCTTACTCTAGGCTCTGATTACTTCACCGACCTTACGGGTACAGGACTTCAGGTTATTGGTGGGGCTTTGACTCTCAACGCCACCGGAGACTGGACAGGAACGATTGATGGCAACAACTTTGCAGGTGGAGCTATTGGAGCAGGCGACCTTCTGTATGGAGCATCGGCAGGATCAATCACTGAACTCACCCTCGGTGCATCGTCAACAATTCTCTCGAACAACGGCACATCACCCGTGTGGATTCCAACAGCAGGGCTCGGCCTCGCATCACTCGGAGATCTTGTGAACTACCTGACACTTTCTGCGTGGTATGCAACCACAACTGACGGTCTTGATGAAGGCACTACGAATTTGTACTATACCGATGCTCGAGTCTCGTCATACATCTCGGGATCTACATCAATCGCTCGAGGTACACCAACAAATGGGAACGTGCTTTTGGGCAATGGAACAAACTGGGTGAGTGTTGCAACGTCATCACTTGGTATTACAGGTGGTGCGGCATCAGACTGGGGAATCAATGGCACCGAATTGTATCCGCTTCTCGGACGTTCAATCGAGATTCCATTCCTTGAAGCAACATCAACGACAGCAACGTCGACGTTTGCGGGGGGATTAAATATTTCAACAACAGCGGCAAATGGTGCGGGTGTAATAACTCAAAATGGTCTCCGATTTATCCACTCGTTTGGTACACAAAACTTTTTTGCAGGAGAGAATGCCGGGAACCTCACGCTTTCTGGTGCGACGCGCAACATTGGTATTGGAAGCTTGGCACTTTCTTCACTAACGAGCGGTGACTACAACATTGCGATCGGCAGTGATGCACTTCGTGTACACACCAGCGGAGGAACAAATGTTGCTATCGGTGATGAGGCAATGCGTTCAAGTCAAAACGGCACAGAGAATGTCGCTGTGGGGGGCCTTTCGCTCTACAGCAATATATCAGGTACTAGCAACACGGCGTTGGGTGTGCAATCCTTGTATTTCACAACAGCTGATGAAAATACTGGTGTTGGTTGGCAATCCTTATACAACAACACAACCGGAACATTGAACACAGGAGTCGGTGTCAGTGTGCTTGCCAGCAACGCAACAGGAACATACAACAGCGCGCTCGGATATGCAGCACTTTTCAACGCAAAGGGATCCAGAAACACAGCCGTGGGTACTCTTGCGCTGTTCCCGGGCAGTTCAAGTTTTTTTGATAACAACACGGCACTTGGATACGATGCCGGAGGCTCGGTAACGTCTAATGCCAACAACAACCTTTTCTTGGGATATGCAGCTGGTAACAATTTGACGACAGGAACAAATAACATCGTCATTGGGTATGACGTGGATGCACCTGCGGCGGCGAGTGCAAACACACTCAACATTGGTAACTTACTTTTTGGTACAGGAATTGATGGCACGGGCACATCTCTCTCAAGCGGTAATATCGGTATCGGCACAACGTCTCCTTTTGCAAAACTTTCTATTGCTGGCAGCCTCGCACTCACTGGTGGCCTCTACGACTCCAGTGCGTCTCTTGGTACAAATGGCATGCTCCTCTCCTCAACAGGGA
>ERZ1292625.1994-Hain-H41-01um-R1-1994-length-20664-cov-31_pt1 | contig 20664 bp, 28 predicted proteins | sample MGYA00564400_ERZ1292625 | MGnify/ENA primary metagenome ERZ1292625 (study PRJEB36523, sample SAMEA6512639) | groundwater metagenome | collected 2019-01-08 | study: AquaDiva: Metagenomics assemblies of 32 groundwater samples
CCCCCCCCCCCCCCCCCCCCCCCCCCCCCCCCCCCCCCCCCCCCCCCCCCGCGACTTTTTGACAATTTTTTGAATTTGCCAACCATTTGCCAGTTAACAATTCGAAATTCAATAAATTCTCAAATTTTTTGTTCAGAGTGCAATCCGATATCAAGTGTTCCACGTTATTATTCTTTTTATTTTTCTAAAAAGAAATCACAATTCATTTTACTTTGTTGGAAATAAAGAAAACGCAATGGCAAATGAAACTAAAAATGGAGCAAATGAAGGACGATTATTGGAAATATTCGAATTGATTGCCGATGGCAAAATAAACGAAGCAAAGGATCTCATTCCCGAAGACGAACGACATCTTCCTTTATCTGTGCATGACGCTCTAAAACTTATTCCCTATACGGGAAACTGGCCTCTCTTACACTTTGCAGTGTATAAGAGATGTTATGAGATCGTCAAATATCTCTTGCGTGGAGGAGCTGACCCTGAATGGAGACAAACGCGAGTATTGATCTTCATTATTTGTTTATCTCCATTATTTTTCTTACCTTAAGTATACAGTGGGGACAAACTGCTTTAATGATTGCTTGTTCTCGCGAGGACGAGAATATCTGCAAATTATTGGTGCAAAAAGGAGCAGACGTTGAAGCACGTGATAATGATGACTGGACTCCTCTGCATTTTGCTGCTTGCGGTAGTAATATTGAAATTGCCAAACTTCTGAGGTCAAAGGGTGCACGAGTAAGTGTCAAAAATAAAAATGGACAGACTTCTCTCGATTTGGCGAAACAGCAAGGTTCAGAAGAGATGGCTTTATTGTTGGCGAATTAATGTTCATTCATTTTTTTTTATAAATGTGTGCTCGTTTTGTGCTTCAGAAATAATATAAAAAATTAAAAAGTCACAATTCATCGCGACAAAGATCAAAATGGAAAACGAGAAAAAGATAAAAGAAGCAGAATGTTTGTTGAAGATTTTCAAACTCATGCAACAAAAGAAATTCGTAGAAGCAGAGAATCTCCTTCCTTGGAAATGTCAAAATCCAACTGAAATTTGGTGGCCAAGCGATCTGAATCAGCTAGTGTTTGCGGCAACAGATGGTTACGATATTCTTGAACATCTCTTCAAAGGAGGAGAAGATATCGAACGAAGAAAAGGATGGTACGAGTATACTCCTCTTCATGTTGCAGTCAACGCAGGCAACGAAGAATGTTGCGAAATATTGCTCAAACGAGGAGCAGATATTGAAGCAAATGATAAAGTAATGTTTTATTTATCTCAGGGGTTTATTTTTCTAAAAAAATAAACCTCAAAATAAACCTCAAAATAAAATAACACTTTAATAGCTCGGAGGGACTCCTTTGATGCTAGCTGCCTCCCGCGGGAAGGAGAGTTTATGCCTGCTCTTGATCAACAACAAGGCCGCTATTAACGCGAGAAACCACGTGAGCGTTTATTCTTCTTTTTGAGAACAAAATAAACCCTTGACATTCTCTCTAATAGTATGGTCACACTCCGTTACATTACGCTGCATTGTGCAATAACGTGCCAGCGGCAAAAGTTTTATTGGCGCATGGTGCACGTATTCAGATGACCAACAAAGGAGAGCTTCCGTCTAAACTGGCAAAACAGAATCAAAATGCGAAAGAGATGATGTATTTGTTGGAAGTGAATCTTATTTTTTAATCAAATGAGATGTTGGACATTCCTTTTCATGCTCTTTTCTTATGTCCCCGTAATCTCAAAAAAAAGCTTATGTCCCCAAAAAAATGATAATAAACAATCAACTATAACAAATTTCATTTCATAATTCATTCTACAAAATAATCACAATGAAACGAAAAAATGGAGAAGAAGAAGAAGTAGAAATAGAAAAGAAGAGTAAAGTCTTATTGGAACATCTTTGTGGACTCATCGTTGAGAATAAACCCGAAGAAGCGATGAGCCTTGCTGTCGAGTATCGGGAGAGCGTGGAACTGGCGAAACGAAAGATACAAGAAGCAGAAGCAGCAGAAAAGAAGCAACAAGAAGAATGGGAAACAGAATACAAGAGGAAAGAAGACAAAGAAAAAGCAGATGACAAGTTGAAACTGAGTAAAACAAACCTGACAAAGATATTCAGTCACGTGTTCAGAGGTAGATATGATGAAGCGAAGCAAATGATTCCCTTGAACACTCGACACCTTCCTCATGCATCGACGAACCCTCCTGGTAGACACTTCTATTTCTGTCCCCTGTTGCATTATGCGATAGCGGGCGGACATTTCGATATAGCCGATTACCTTTTGGAGGGAGGAGCAGACATTAATCTCAAAGGGGATGTAAATGTGCAACATGGAGTTACCCCTCTGATCGCTGCAGTTGATTGCTACGAAGTAAAGGCTTGTGAATTCTTGTTGAGAAAAGGAGCAGACGTTAATATGTGCGATTCGCGTGGTAATACTCCTTTACATCACGTCGTGTGCAATTCTCACTACTCTTCTTCTTCTACGAAACATATTCCTATACTTAAGTTGTTGTTATCAAACGGTGCACGACGTGATATAAAGAATCTGGATGGAAAGACTCCTCTCGATGTGGCGATACGTACAAGTAACGAGGAAACTATTTCATTTCTCAAATGAGATGTTGGACATATTGATATTATTTTTATCAACTTTCTCGATTTATGTTCATTTTTTCACATTTAATTAAAAATAAGCCACAAATACAGAAGGAAATTGATCACACACTTTCACTTCGTACACTTCCACCTTTTTCTTCCAACAATTGAATACAGCTGTTTTTAGAATAGACGAATGATGATAAACAGGAAACCCCTGTACTTTCGAATCAGGCAAAACGTCTCGTGCAGTCAATTGTCTAATTGGAGGCATCAATTCTTTCACATACCTTTTAGCAGTCACACTATCTTCATTATTGAACCTCTGGGAAATTCGAATATTGTACCAATCATAACGTAGCTGTGATAGTGTAAAGCCTACTCGATCCTTGTAAAAAGGAACCCAGTGTCGATTAGCTCCGTCAGGCAAGTAAATCGAGTAGAATCGGAGATAGTATCCTTCATCTTCGTACTGTTCGACTGGATACAAAATCGACACATCGGCGTAACTATTATAATCCTTATACGTGTTGATCAAATTGCAGTATTTCTCGTGATAATCACTGTGCAGATTAGTTAACGTTCGTTCAGTCGATTCCAATAATAAGATCGGATCACGGCCTGTGTAATAGGTTCCACCTTTCCAATGTTCAATTATGCCGATAGGTACGAGTAATACACACATGTGCATTCCTATCACCCCGACTTGTTTGATTTCGCTATCAATCAATACTGCAGAGTATCTACTCGCCAAAGGGAAAAGACCTGAACGCTGAAGATCTTTGAATAGTGCTTGTGTCATAATCGATATATCTTCACAATCACCCGTGGGAAGCTGACCCTTCGGACAAGACAATGGACAGGAGAAATCGTCTCCTAGCACGGTGCTATCGGGTTTGAAGATCACATCACGTTTATATTGGACCAACGCCGGCAGGAATTGCACGATCTGACCGAGTTTCTCGTCATCATCTACAGCGATCGTATCCACGTGTGCGATAATGTTTTGCCATACTCGCTTTGAAACATTAGCTTCTACATACGTGAAGGTGTATACGGGCACGTCGAATCCGTATTGACTGATCGTTGCTCGGACGGCGTATGGCTGCACATCGCTCCCAATCTCCAATTTATCGAAATCTGTGTTAAACGATAGTTTGACAAGACGACCGCGTGACAATGTTCGAAGCACTTCTCCTCTGACATTCACCAATAGACCGTTAATAATAATCCCGATCCAATGATCTTCATAATAAACAAACACCGGGATTTTTTTATCGAATTGAAATTCTTCTCTGAAAAGGGCATCCAGTGATATGTTATGTACCTCAGACGCTGTGACTAGAAATACCTCACTCATTTCCTTCTGCTAATAACAAAATCAATACATAAGGTGATTATTTGTTCACGGGTTTATTTTTTTATAAAAAAATAAACCACAATAAAACAATGACACACGAGCATTTGTACTTGCCATTCAAGTCATGTGCTTGTCGTCCCTTTATGTCCTGCATCAGGTGTTGGGCAGACGAAACGCAAGCATTAGAAGTAAAAGCAGGAGAGGTGCAATGCAAACAGGGACATCCAATCACTTCTTGGAGATGGTACTGTATCGATCCAGTGTTCTTGCTTCGGTTTATCAACACCCCTAAATTAGAACAATACAAGCATTGGCTCGCCGCTGTCTTACTCTATTCGCTAATGGGCATCCTCCTCTTTTCTTTCCTCCTCTCAAATCCAGATTCCCTCGTATGTCTGGTGTCCGTGTTTGCGTGGGATGTAGCAATGGCCCTTTTGCCCGTGTTCACATGGCGATACTCCTCAGCCTGGCAGTTGATTGTTTCTCCGTCATTGTGGACGTTGACAATCACGCTTAATGTTCTCGCATCGAACTCTAAGATCCCATCGTACGCCTGGATCTCTTTCTCTGTCAATTCGGTATTAGCTTTTTATATCATCAGTCTCGCTCAATTATATATAGACCATTATTGCTGGTACAAGTGTTACGTGGATATTGTCGAAGGCGAGATCCCAGAGATACCCGCGTTAGAAGGAGAGAGTGGAGAACAAGTAGTAGAAGAACCAGGGAACGAAGGACAGGCGCGCTTTAGTATGTAAATTTCTCTCGAAATAAATAACCACGAGTTTATTTTTCATCAAAAATAAATTCGCATGGATCTTGAACTAGAGTACGATTCTTTCGTTCGCAAAAGAAAACCAGAGTCTAAGCACGACTGCTTTGGCGATGAAGTTTCCGTTCCTCAATTGGCAGATTCATTCTTCCATGAAAATCTCAAGCAACTAACAGAAGAGCTGGACTCTGTCTTCGAAGTGTGCGCACATGAGACCAAGATTACCGAAAAACAGACCAGATTGTCTTACATTTTCACTAACAACGAGCAAGCGACAATAGCACGCAGAACTATCCAAAAGTATGATTCGAATTATATCGCGGAAGCGGAACTGAGCAGGAATCTGTTCACGGTTCAATTGTCAACGAAGGTGTTAAGCAGTGCCAAGGGTTGGAAGAAATTAGAAAAGAATATGTCATTTTATATACTCGTTGTATGTTTGCTACTCTTTCTGTTCGTTTGTGTTCGTTTCTAGAAGACTGATTGTTTGGGAAAAATAAAATCACAATTCATCCTTTTATTTGGGAAAAAAATAAAACATTAAATGAATACTGTGTGGCAAAGACTAGTCAAACTAAAGGAGACCAAAGGAGTTGACAAGAAAGCAGAATTGATTCAGTTTTGTGTAGCCGTTTTAATTGTTCTCTGTTCCCGTGTTGTGTTAAAGGAGGACATTTCTTGGAATACTCTCCAGTTTTCAGTGTTACTGGTTCTCTGTTGTCGTATCATATACTTTGTGTTGATTGATTAATCAGTTTATGTATAATTATTATGCTTGTTGATTAATAAAATGGATTCTGAATGGCAATCAATCGAGAAACCAACAACTACGCTATCGTTCACGTTCAGTAATAGCGATGACGTAGAAGACATTCGAAAAATAATCAGAAATTATGATCCGGATGCTACCGATGAATTTGATCCAAATGCAAGCAAAATTACCTTTCATATTTCAAAGTTAAAAAAAGAAAACACAAAGTCAAGAGAAAGTTTCTGTATTTTCATTGCTATTATATCTGTTTATTTTTTATCCTATATTATGATCATTTATCCTATCTTCAAATAAATAAATAGAAATGGATAGTTATAATGTCTTCTTTCACGACGAGGAACTAGTAGACAGACTAAAGGAACAGCTCGATGATGTATTCCAAACGGACGTTCGCATCCATGTCGCCGAAACCAATACAACATTGTCATGTGTGTTCAGTGACAGTGATAAGATCGAAACAGCTCGTGATGTAATCCGATCCTATGATCCAGAGGCGTACGAAGAATACGACTCGAACTCAAGCAAGGTCACATTCCAAGTTTCCAATCACCCAATCCATCTTTCTTGGATTACAAAATCCTGTTTAATCATTCTGTTAATTATCTTCTGGAATATTGTCTCTATTAAAAAATAATCGTATGAGAAAAAAACAAAATCACAATTCATTCTTCATTAGTCAAGATGTCAAATAAATTCGAAGTGATTATTTACGACAAGACGGTCTGGGTTAATTCAATGGAAGGATGTGTAGCACGTCATTGTTCCAAGGAGGGAGAGATATTTATCATCGGACCGAATACGAGACGCGAAACGATCCGGAACGAAAGTTATGCTGCGTGGTGTATAAGAGTTGAAAATATGTTTGGTATTGATGTAAACAAATTGTCAAGACACAGACAGTAATCAAATGGTGTTTATTAAAGAAAGAGAAAGAGAGAGTAATAAAGACAGATGATTATTCATCGAATTCATAAGAAGGGATTTCAAATGATATTTTCTTCTGAATGTCTCCTTCGAGTATTCCCTTCACTCCCTCTTCCACGACCTTTCTCTTTCGATTTTGAGCTTCGATCAATTCTTGGAAAACTGTATCCTTTTCTGAAAACTCGACAGTGAAGCTGGGTTGTGGTGCAAATGTGGGAGGAGTGATCGGCGACTTGCCCACCAGATAGACGCTGCGCAATGGCATAGCGAGTTTGGCGTATCCTTTACCTGTATCAGTCAATTGAATCGTGAATTCGGCAGTTTGGACCAAATCAAAAGGGATCTGGTCTCGTTGTTCCCATGACAGCTCGACCCATCTTCCCAATTGGTGTTGATTGTAGATCGGAATTTTATTGTAGACATGAGTAGCCAACTTCGTCTTGGCGTCAGTGAACGAGTCCTCGAGACGAACAATCGCAGCTGGCTTGAGCAGATCAACAGGCAAGGGAGCACCGGGCGCTTTACGAGGATGCATACAATGCGTCTGGAGCATCATTCGATCTAATGCATCTGGTTTGTCGATTTTCCTCTCCAAGAAACAGTGACAATTATCCGTCCACAATTCTTCGAGTTCCGCGTTGATCTCGGTCATTGCTTGTAATTTAGCCACCGACGTCTTCTTGAGGATTTTGGTCTTCCACTCAGCTTGGAAGAGTGAATTGACCAGACCTTCCCAGAACAACCAGAGACTGACACGACGAGTCCATTGGAGAAATCGCACAAAGTGTTTGTTGTTATTGTGTTCGTCTGCGACTCCAGTCGAATAAGCAAATCCCATAGGTTCAAATACCCACGATGCTTCAGATTCGTTCTGAGGTTTATTCTTTTTCATCGGAACGTCGAGATTACCTCGGCCTATATATCATGAGGTTTATTTTTTGAGAAATAAGATAAATAAATAAAAAAAACTTACCCACGTACATCGGATGAGACTGCACTGTCAATGGCGACAACATCGAGATGGAGGACCCAGCATGGTTTACGAGTGTAAGTTTGTTCCCATAAGAACCCATCTTGAATTTATCACACAGCAATTTAGCCTCTGAACGAAAAGTGGGTTTGATCTTCTTGCCCTCGAAACGGATCACGTCGTCGAACATTCTGATCCCGCGTCCACTCGGGCCAGGGAGACACTCGCACAAGGGAGTGGGATCTTTACCTTCTAATAATTCAATTGAATCCATTTTCAGATGATAAAATTCTAAAAAAATTAGATACAAGTGTAGAATGAATTGTGATTTGTTTTTTTGAGAAAGGTTTTCTTTTTTGTGTTTTTTTTTCCGGGGAAAAATAAACAAATTTATTCTTTTTCTTCGTTAAGTTTCTTATAATTTCCAGATTCTTTATCTTTTAACATCGGTCTAATCTTCTTAATGAAAACGCAGACTCCCACAATCAGACAGCACACAATCACGATCAATATAACATCTTTAATCCATTCTAAAATGTTGCCTCCTAACCCTAAGAGACCACCTATTCCTCCGATTATTCCTTTGGCTAATGCGAGAGCGGCGTCTATCAGTCCCTGTATAAAATTTCCCAGACTAATTCTAAATGGACTCCCTAGTTGATTCATCTGATCGACCAGCGCATTGGTCAGATTATTGAGCAAGCGCGTGTCATTGATTATTCTCGCAATTAAAGCATCACTCACATTGTTTAGGTTTAATCCGATCATGATTTGTTGTAGAGCATTGTCTGCCGCAGTCTGAGCATTCGCTGCTGCGTCATTCATGATTTTCGCAGTGCGATCGAACAAATCTTGAGTTTGTTGTCGTAACGCGTCCAGTACTGGATCATCTGCTATTTGAGATACGTTCCCGAGTGCAACTCTCGCATCGTTTATAATTTGATCGAGAATCGCCGGTAAGTCGTCATTGTAGAGATCTGTGGCGAGAAGTGTAGTGGCTTGATGAAATTGGAGCATCGCTGAGAAAATGTTCTGCATTTGAATCTGACTCGGTGTTAAAATCTGGAGCACAGAGGCCTCGACGTTGTTCGGAAGACCAGACACGTAGGTGTAGTTGCGATCGATTAACACGGGGATACCTAGACCACCTGACTGACCATAACAGCGATTCGAAGGGGTTGGAAGTAGATCTGTGGAAGGCCACGCCTGGAAATAACGTTGGACATTGATCACAGTATTCGGTAAAAGATATGATCCACTGATTGAAATCGTGTCTCCCATCGGGACACAATCGTTGGTCGCGGTACAGATCGAAATCTTGACATCAATAGGAGACGACGAACGAAGCAACACATACGTTCCGTTCGCGAGCACTTCGGCAGAATCAGGACAACGAGTAATTGATAACTCCTCGACTTTCGTACCTAAAAAGAATAAAAAAATAATCAAAAACAAAAAGAAAACACAAAATAAAAAAATAGTACCGGTCCAGTCGAAGTTGAAATCGTAGGTCCAAGGCTCTCTCGCGAAAAAGGATACTTGTCCCGAGTCAAAAGAAGCTGGCACATTGAAATTGTTTCGAATATTGCACATCGTTCGGAAGGGTCCTGCCGGGCTGAAAGTCATCGTCACGGGATCTAATTGTTGAGGAAGACACGTGCCACTGTCAATATCGAACTTGATCAGTCTCGCGCTCGGAGAAGTCGCGTATCTGGGTTCAAATACTGGGTGTCCCTCACTCACTGACCAAGTAGACAAATTGAACGGCATGCCTTCGCCAAACGGGTATCCTGTTGCCAGATCAGCTACCCGAAGCTCAATATAGTTCATACAATTGGCACGCTGGTCAGCTCCTCCGTCACATAATTCGTGATCGGCAAAATCTACCAGCACAGTAGGACCAAACGAATTGTGCATCAAACCATCCAGAGTATATAACGTTTCAGGTCCCAACCACATCATCGTTTCGCCCAGTTGTTCGATCCCTCGAATCGAAAACAATTGATTATCACTGACCACAGAATAATCGCCTGTATGTGAACCACCAATAGGCACACTTTGTTCTTTAGTATCCAAATTGAACAGAACAGGATCTTGATATTGATCGTCAACTTTAAGTCTTATCTGAACTTTGAAAACGATATCTTCTTTGATCATCGTATACAACGGAAGAACCCGCACAGTATTTGAGTCCGTTCTACTGATCAAAGAAACGTACTCGAGCACCAAGGTTCTGTACGCATTGACCAGACTAGGGAAGCGGGAACCAATCATGTCTCGCACAGCCACTTGTCCGAGTGAGCCATACAGCGTTCGATCGACGGCAGTTCGAATTACGCCCCAGTACGCATCAAATTCTTTTCTTAAATAGGTGAATATTGTAAAACCTATCGTGGTTCTATTTGATCCTGCCAAATTATAGTCGGCGTTGCACATTTCGGCCGTCCCTCCCACATATTGAGAAGGATTGGTTGAAATATCCAGAAAGTAGCCTATTCGCGCATCTGCTACTCTGATGTGATTATCGTACCAGTTCGAGGAACAGATCAAAGGTCCACCGAGGAACGCAGACAAGTCCTCGATCAAATCAAAGAAGTACGGTTGAGATTGCGAACATAGTGGAATCTGTCCGGGGATACAAATAGGTTGCATCTGTGGAACAAATTTGTCCGTGTACATCGGCAAACCTAGTTGTATCCAAAACTCCAAATATTTAAACTTTACAACTAACCTCCAAATATTTAAACTTTACAACTAACCTCCAAATGCAGCATCAAATGGATACACTAGATTGAGATTCGACATATGGATGGTCGTGTAATTGACTCTGAACACACAATTACACGCCCAGGGATCGTGACAAGACAATTGTTGGTCAGTATGTGGACCAATCGCTTGAATGATATAATCAAATCCAATCGTTGCCAGCGAGAAATTGGCAATGTACGTCGGATCACACAGAATCTGCACTTGAATCTGAACCGCGGTATAGGATCCTTCAACCAATGGGTCGACCAATGTACCCTGGATCTCCACCGATGCCATTTCGATTGAGCCAGCGACCGATCTCCGTTGCGCTCGTTCCGATGCACTTAGAGGAGCAAAACCAATATCGTTCATGAACGGGAGACCGGGTCCAATCGCATTGCGGTCGAGCATTGTCTATGATCGAAAATAGACATGATTAGAGAACAAAAGAGAAAATTAACAGAGCTGTTCATTTTCTACTGAAAATTAACAGAGCTGTTCATTTTCAATAGAAAATGAACAGAGAATTTACATCTAGAGTATCGTGAAACATTAATGCTGCAATTCTGATCAACTGTCGGTTCTGACGGATAGACTCGGACACGTCTGCGTTAGTGGTGATTTCTTGTTGGAGAATGTTGAGTGTGTGAATCAGTTGTTTAAATCGATTATTATCCCTCTCATCGAGCATCTTGATCGCGCGTGTAATGTTTGACTCAACACCAAACAGAGTCTCAATATCGGTGGCAACCGTGCCGAATCTCCCATCGACTGATGTCTGCACACCCTTCACGTAACTCAACAGAGCGTCCGTTCGGTTCCGAAGCGCACCGATCTGGATCTCATCCTGCGTTTGGCGTTCTGAAATGTACTGCGCGGTCTTGAACAAACTCTTGAACTCCGCGCTATCGATCTGATCCAGTCGAGCTTGCTCAGTAAACAACCTATCCACGACAATAATGATGTTAGTTACATCAGTAAACAAGATCTGCATGTCTTTCAGCACTAGACTCAAAGGGTCTTGTCCGAAGAAATCCAGAGCAGCAGTAGCGAGTCCAAGCACGATTCCCGCGGGACCACCTGTAGCAAAACTGATCACTAACCCAACTGCAAGATCCTCGCCCATTTCACGAATTTGAATACTCTTTATACTGCTGAAATCGTCATTGTCTGGCGGAATCAACGGAGGCACGTCATTCGGATCATTTGAATCGTCTTGTAATATCCTTCTTAAGGAACGACCCTCATCTGAATAAACTTGTAACAAATTTCTCAAAGATAACGTGTTCCGACTCAGAGGAGCGGGTGATGGCAAATCGGCATTGTTCAACGAGTCGCGTACCAGTCGTTCGATGTAGGCGTCTTGTTCGGCAGTCTTATTGCTCGTGATATCGTTTGACAATCCGATCGGGATTCTGACCATCATCTGACCCAGGGGCACATACGATCGGATTTGGGCATCGTACTTGATCTCAGGAGGAAAACACGTAATCTCAACCGTGTCGCTAGTCGAAGAGTCTTCTCGTTGAATTGTGGTGCTCAGCGGAGCTTCACTATCGCATCGAATCGTGAATCGGGTTTTTGAAACAATCGTGCCCGCATTGGAAATCAAGTGCGGAAACGTGGAAATGATCTCCGTGGATTGAACGCAGGCGACAAATAAAAGGAGGATAATGAGTCTCATTTATTTATTGATTGATTTTTCTAATCCTAAACATAGATAGTTTTTTTGTTTGCTAGTGATTCTCCAACAATGCAATAATATCTTTGTTATTCATTCTTTTCGCGTCGTCGAGGGGAGTCCTTTTATACTAACAAAAGAAACATGTAAACCACAATTCAACGAGAAACAACAATGATTACCTTATTCTTAATATCAGTTCGTGCACCTCTTGATAGCAACAGCTTTACAGTCGAAGTATAATGATGGAGAGCAGCGGCATGCAAAGAAGTACTACCATCATAATCACACGCGTCGATGTTCGCCCCTCGATCGAGCAATAACTTGCAACACTCTTTTGTACCGTACTTAACTGCGACAAGAAGAGCGGTATCATTGAACGATGTTCCTTTCGATTCGATGTTTGCTCCTCCGTCTAAGAGATACTCGATAATATCTTGACAATCCTTGAATACCGCGAAATGTAACAGGTAGCAGTAACCATGCCAACGAGCTCCAGGATGGTTTCTGACAGCAAGAGGAAGATGTCGATCTTTAACGGGAATAAGTTTCTTGGCTCGATCGCATTCATCCTTGTCTATGAAATCGAATATCTTAGTTAACGTCTGTTCGTTGATCCCTTGTTTCTGTTGCATTTTCTCGATTTTCTCCTCTTTCTGCTTTCTGGCATTTTGTTCGTCGTCAAATGTCATCGTTTCCTTGATTTCAGTATTCATATCGTCTTCAGTTACGTAGCTCATCTTATTTATTGTATTCTTGATTTGATTATATATATGGAGAATGAATGTTTTATTTTATTTTATTTGTAGGGTGAAGCGGATTTTGGATAAACGAAATATAAAATTTTAACATAGAAAGTTTTTTGATTCGGTATAATCGAATAATGCGACGATATCTTCAAACTCTCTGTCTTCTGCCATATCACGAGCAGTCTGTCCATACTGTGTTTTCTTTTTATTCATTTGATTTATTAGTTGTTTTTAATTATAAACAAACCTTGGTCCTTGTAAAACGTGCTCCTCTTGTCACCAATAACTCGACCATGCGGATATCATTATGCACTACAGCATGATGCAAAGCAGTATAACTCTCCTATAAAAAATACTTAGAAATAACAAAACTAAACCTCAAAATAAATTGATACCTCATCTGTTACATCAATTTTTGCTCCTCCATCCAAGAGATATTCGACCATCGCGATACATCGATGTATAACTGCAAAATGTAATAATGGATTACCGCTGTCGTCGTAGAATGGAAGATGACGAATAGTAGGAGGGATGAGTTTCTTCGCTCGCTCGAAATCCTTGAGTTCGATTAAATTGCAGATAGTGCGAGTATTCTGCACATTAATTCTTTTCTTGTTATTACTGAGTGACTTTACTCGATATTTTTTACCCACTCTTTCCATTTCTTGATATTATTTTTAGTCCTTCACGAATTGTGACACTCTGTTTATTCTTTTATGGAAAGGCGACAAAATTCTTATGTCCCCGAAAAATCAAAAAGGAAATCTTATGTCCCCGAAAAATGAGTATAAAAAGGAAATGAATGCAAACATCATTTCATAATTCATTCTACTCTTGATTTTTTTTACGATGCCTCGAACTAAACAAACTAGTCGAATAAACAAACGCAAAGCTGATTCTGATTCTGACTCTGAAGAAAAAAAGGTACAAAAGATACAACTGTCCGGTATTCAGCAAAAATTAGCCGAGCTTGTTATGAACAACCCCGGAGTGGAACTCATTTTTCACGCCTGCACGTCCGATGATGTGAAAACATTTCTGCAAGTGATCGCTGAAACGAGTGATCCCTTTACAGCAGATGGTCTTACCGATCTCGCTGCTCATAAATCAATCAAGTATTATTCAATGGTTGACGAATCGATCGATATTTGTGACAATGGTATTAATTTCGACAGTGGTGCTTTCGTGAAAACTGACGCCAGACACGCTGGATTGCACATCGAATTGGAAGAAAGTCACGAGTGTGTATTGCTCGTGATTGAAGGACGCAAAGAGGATTTGCAATCTGCAGATGACTGGCAGTTCGTATACGAACAAGAAGATAAAGAACCCAGTTCAATTGAAATTACAAATAAATGGTAATTTGTAATTGAAAAGAATCGACTAAAAATATACAAAAAATTAGTATAAGGATATAAATAGATTTATTTGTAAATAATAAACATAAATAAATTTATTTCACAATTCATTCTGACAAAGTGTTTTTTTTTTTTTTTAAAACACTACAAAGATGAAAAGACGATCAGAAACAAGAGGCGAGACAGAAAAGAAAGTAGTTTTAAGTGATGAAGTAACTAGCTTCTATGATAATCCGATCGAGTCTTTCGATCGACTTAACAATAAGTACTTTCCAGTAGGAGACAATACATTCGTTCTTGCTCCTATCAATTCATTCGAAACTCTTCTCTATTCTCAATTCAGCAAGGAGGGGAATCTCGTCTTCTCCCCTTTCTCGATTGCAACTGCTCTGGGAATGGTTTACGAAGGAGCAAGAGATGAGACTGCCAGCGAAATACTCGCTCTATTCCAATGCCCTCCCTTCTCGATCGCAACTGCTCTGGGAATGGTTTACGAAGGAGCAAGAGATGAGACTGCCAGCGAAATACTCGCTCTATTCCAATGCCCTCCCTTCTCGATCGCAACTGCTCTGGGAATGGTTTACGAAGGAGCAAGAGATGAGACTGCCAGCGAAATACTCGCTCTATTCCAATGCCCTCCCTTCTCGATCGCAACTGCTCTGGGAATGGTATATGAAGGAGCAAGAGATGAGACTGCCAGCGAAATACTCGCTCTATTCCAATGCCCGATACGCGACTACGGAAAGATTAATGCATCGTTTCACTCTGCCAACGCTGTGTTCATCGATCAACGCTTCGAGGTCTTGAAAGGATTCACATCTGCTCTCAGGAAGTACTACAAGAGTGGATGCATCAAGGTCGACTTCCGCCACGGCGCTCGAGAACAGATCAACGATTGGGTGAGCTCTCGAACGAACGATAAGATCAAAGACCTGCTCCCTGTTGTCGATCCAAACACCAAATTGATCCTCGTGAACGCGATCTACTTCTTAGGCGACTGGGAAGAACCTTTTGATCCCAGAAGAACTACAAGTGAACCATTCTTTACTGAAGGGAAAGAGATGAAAGTGAAAATGATGTACCGAAAGATGGAGCAAGCTAGTTATGCTGCATTCAATGCTGACGGGTCTCCATTCCTCGGAGAAGAGTATCCAAAAGACGGATTTCAAGTTCTGGAGATACCTTACAAACAAGGATTGTCAATGGTGATTGTCTTGCCCTCTGTCGGATCAGCCTTCCCTAAGTTCTCCAATTTCAACTGCAAACAACGCGATGTGGATGTGAGCTTGCCTAAATTCAAAGTGGAATGTCAATTTGAGTTGACCGAGCCATTGCAAGCGCTGGGAATGAAGAGAGCTTTTTCACCAGCTGCTCAACTTCAAGGAATAGCTCCAGGTTTAATAATTTCAAAAGTGATTCATAAAGCATTCGTGGATGTAAACGAACAAGGGACAGAAGCTGCTGCTGCTACCGCTGTTATGATGAAAATGGGTTGTGCTCGATTCATTCCTGAATTCAACGCTAATCGTCCTTTTATGTTCGCGATTCGAATCCGCGGTCATCTGCTCTTCATGGGCCGATTTGTTTCTCCTTGAGAGAATGAAATAGACCTTGTACTCGAAAAGGATTGATACCCGTATAGGGATTTTTTTTAATTAAAGTACTGAATATCGATTCGAAATATGTTTATTTATATTGTCTTGCCAATTCGAGAGGGGTTTTTCCATTCAGAGTCTTCACGTTAATTCGTGCACCCTTTGAAAGCAACAGTTTTACCATCGAAGATTCGTTACTCCAAGCAGCATGATGCAATGCAGTCCAGCCAGCGTTATCGATTGCATGAATGTTTGCTCCTCTTTTCAGCAAGAACTCGCACATGCGCTCGTTTCGATGGAAAGCAGCAGAAAGTAGAGGAGTCATTCCCCATGCAGTACGTGCTTCGATATTCGCTCCTCGACCAAGCAACAGTTTACAACACTCTTCTTGGCCTGCATCGACTGCACTGAGCAGAGGAGTATAATCATACTAGAGAAATAAAACTTGAGGAACAAACAAAGAATAGAGATATAGAGAGAGATTCATTTTCCACAGAAAACGAACAGAGCGAGAACCTCTCCTTTCAGATTCACGTCTGCTTTTCCATCTAGAAGATATTTGAGAAGATCGTATCCTCCTCTCATAGCTGCACGATGCAACAAATGGCAATTATCACCTACACAGTTTCCAAGTGGACGGAGAGAGAGTGGAAGGTGTCGAATCTCCAGGTCAATTAGCTCTATTGCTTCTTCAAACTCTTTTTGATCAACGTGTTCAAAGATCTTTACTTCTTCAATTTTTTTTCTTTTCAACATACTAGATGAATTGTGATTCATTTTTTTTCTTTTTCTTTTCTTGATATCCTTTTTGTGGGGACATAAGCATTTTTGGGGACATAAGAATTTTTGGGGACATAAGGAAGAGTATAAGAAGGAAACAAATGCAAATCATCAATCATAATTCATAGTGACAGAGAAAATGAAAAGAAAGAACAAAGAAGAAGTAAAAACTGACAAAAGATTGAAGCAGGAACATTTCCTTGATCTCGTGAATGACGATAAATTAGACGAAGCCAAGCACCTTTTGAAAAGAGGGGCAAATATTGACGCACAGAATGTGTTTCGCGAGACTGCTTTGCACCGTGCTGTTCACCACAATAATGTTCGAATGGTAAAATTCCTTCTGACAGAAGGAATACAAGTTGCTATCAGAGATCAGTTCGATTGGACTCCCCTCGACTGGGCAAAATCACATGGACTAAAACAGCTTGTCTCGTTGATCGAGAATAACTGTTACAACGTGAAGCTGACTAGACTCATTGCGAACAGTTTATTAAATAGTTCCACTTTCAACGACTTTCTTGTGAACAAGATTGACGACCCTCGACTCTTTTTTATTGTATCTGACTTCGCGGTTCACAATAAATAAACTTTTTGTGATGTTCTTATGTCCCCAAAAATTCTCGGGGACATAAGAATTTTTATTCTACATAAAACATACAATTATCAAGTTCGAGTTCGAACTCAAGAGGCGGAAGTCGACGAAGTTCGAACAACATGACAATATCTAGATATTGTTTGTATCTTGCCCAATCGAGAGGAGTAAACCCGTTTTGATCTTTGATATCAAGTGCACTTGATGATAATAAAAGTTTAACAATTGAAACGTTATTAGTACAACAAGCCCAATGCAGAGCAGTTTGACCACGTTCATCGCATGCATCAATATGTGCCCCTTTCATTATCAATAGTTTACACACATTCTCGTGTCCTCTGATAACCGCTTCGATCAGTATCGTCTTCCCTTTCTCGGAACGCGCATCCATGTTCGCTCCTCGATCGATCAATAATTCGCAACACTCTACGTTTCCCCTCGAGGCAGCACTGTACAGAGGCGTGTATCCAAACTAAAGTATTCATTAAACACACAGTGAAATGAAAAAACAAACAATAAACTCTTACTTGTATACTTTGGAGTTCAATGTCTGCTCCTCCGTCCAAGAGATATTCGATAATAGTATAACCTCCCTGCCGAGCTGCAAAATGTAGCAACGGCCAAGCGTCCCAACTGACAGCTCCGCGAACGTTCGACACACAAAGAGGAAGATGGCGAGTCTCTGGGATTATCAATAACTTGGCTTCTTCAAAGTCTTTATCACGAATGTGACAGTAAACGTCGATCAATTGTTCTTCGTCTACATGTACCTTCTTATCGGTCATCTCTCTGAGCAACTCCTCGACCATTTCTGCTTCTTTAGCTTTTCTTTTACTCATCGAAAATGAAAATTTGTAAGAATGAATTGTGATTTGTTTTTTTTTCGATTTTTGTTCTTGATCTCATTTTTCGGGGACATAAGATTTTATTTTTATTTTCTGGGGACATAGGATTTTTGTTGTTATGTAAAATAAAAGTTTATTTATTATGAATAAACAGAGAAAGAGAGAGAGATCAATTCTTTAACACAAACAGAGAGAGAGAGAGAGAGAGAGATCAATGCTCTAGCACACATAAACATTTTGTATAGTTTTGAATGGGTTTTGCCTTAATTCTCATTTGTTCAATTTTCTGCTCAACAGACAAATTCTCCCATACTTTGATCCAGTTCACGTGTGGATTATAAGGAGTTTTACAGAGATTGTCGACCCAAGGAGTATCGAAGTTATCATATGTCTCGTATATCTCGTCACGTATTTTGGTAAGGTCACCATCTCCGAGTTCAGTACGAAGTATTCGCTCGAGCGTGTCCAAGTATTGCGTTTGGAACGAATCATCGTAGAATGGTTTGACAATCGATGTGTAGTGATCGTACATGCGTTTGAACCATGCCAACAAAGCAGTACGGAAATCACACATCTTTTGCATCTCTTCATAACAAATGACTGAAGAAGGTTTATCATAGAACAGAGCCGCCAGTTCCAGACTTCTGGCCTGTCGTTCGATTGTTTCATACCAATGACACTTGTTGAGATCAATCTTACTCCAAGCTTGTTCCAAATTCTCGATGGTGATCGGATTAATCGTATGACAACAATTGATCACTGCCACTGCGGCCCATGCGTCTTTGACATCATGTACCTCATGTCTGTCTTCACTCGTTTGAGAACCGTCAGCAGCATTCTCAAACTTTATTCGGAGACTCTCATATTCGTGCCAAAAGGTTGAAGAATCACGTTTCGAGGAAGGATAGCGTGAGAATAATTTCTTCATTTCATCTTTCGCTGCTTCCATTCTAGTCCATTGATCCACTTTTTCTTTCTTGTCGACTTTCTCTTCTTCTTGATTCTTTCTCTTCATTGTAGGAATGAGTTGTGAAATGATTTGTGCATTCATTTCCTTTTTATGCTCATTTTTCGGGGACATAAGATTTCCTTTTTATGTTGATTTTTCGGGGACATAAGATTTCCTTTTTATACTCATTTCTTGTTTTTTCCTATGTCCCCGAAAAATCAAAAAAAAAATCTTATGTCCCCGAAAAATCAACATAAAAAGGAAATGAATGCACAAATCATTTCACAGTTCATTCCTATAACTATTATTTTTTAGAATGAAAAGAAAAAGTACTCGGGATGAGAAACACAATCAATTGGTAAAGCGTGAGGTCGAACTAAAGAAGGAAAAGCAAACAATTAACAAATTGAAATCTGAACTGAGAATGCAAGAGGCTGATCCGAGAGTGGCCAGACAGGCTGAGATGGTTGAAGAAAAAAAGTCCTTGGTGGAGCGTGAAGCTGCTTTGGACTTCAACGTGAGTGTGTTGGCGCGACGCAAAGCCGAACTGAAACAACAAGAAGAGCGTCCCAACCCCGTGGGTCGCAAACTATTTCCTGAGGATGGTATCAACTCACGTAATAATGTAAGTTATTGTTTGATTAAAATAAACTAAAGACATACTTATATTTTCAATAGGATGGGGAAACTCCTTTGATCGTTGCTGTTATGAACGGTGATAAGAGTGCTTGTAAATCCTTGTTACGAGCATGGGCAGACACTGGCAAAGGTGATCATAATGGTAATACTCCTCTGCACCACGCTGTTAGTCGTAACTCTGTTCCGCTAACAGTGATGTTACTGTCACAAGATGCATGTCCGTTGAGTAAGAATAAAGTATGTAATTTCTTTTGTCTCTAACAACAAGAAACTAAATGCGTTCTTATTTGATTTAGAACGGACAGGATTCAATCAACCTGGCACAACAAGATATGAGATTGTGGTTGAAGTTGGTCTGTGAGATGAGTGATCGTCCGGTTCGTGGACCTTCCGCTGGTTCACGAATGCCGATAATTGAATAACTTTGTTTGTTTCCTGAGTATTGTGGGTTTCTTACGATTAGAGATCTCAAATTTTAATTAAACTTTATTTTTATTTTCAAATAATGAGACCAATTCAGAGAAACCGCGTCGTTTTGCAAACTCAGAAGGAGTTTCTCCATTGCTCTTGATATCACGTGCACCATGCGCCAATAAAAACTTTACCATTGGGATATTATTATGAATAGTTGCATTATACAAACAAGTCCAGCCGTGTTCATCGATCGCATTAATATCTGCTCCTTCTTCCAACAAGCGTTTGGACATAGTCTCATCTCCGCGGAAAGAAGCAGCGAATAAAGGAGTCTCTCCCGTCTGTACAGTGGACATGACTTGATAGGCCGATATGTGCCCAGGTATAACAAGTCCTTGGATCGTTTTGAGTTTGATGAGATCTCCTTTGTCTAAGAGATGCTGAATATTATCAGGACGGAGGTTACGGAGGTTGATGACCTGTCCGAGTTTCACGTTATTAAGGTTCACGTTATTAAGGAGATCAACAATTTCCCAATACTTCGTTGTATTCTCTTCTTCCAGTTTGGTCTTTTTTTCTTCCATTTATCCTTTTGTTTGTGCGATGAATTATGAAGTGTATTTTTTAATAACGAAATGGAACACTTGCTAACCGGATTGCATTCTGAACAAAAAAATGGGATTTTTATTGAATTTCGAATTGTTAACTGGCAAATGGTTGGCAAATTCAAAAAAATGTCAAAAAAGTACCCTCCCCACCCCCCCAAAAAAATGGAAAAAAATCGATAAAAACGCATCCGAAATTTGGCAAATCTTTGGACTTTTTCCTTATATTTTGGCCAATCATTTATCCCAAAACGAGCAAAAAAGTCGAAACGCATCCTGAATTTGGGAAATCTTTGGACTTTTTCCTTATAT
>ERZ1292625.1208-Hain-H41-01um-R1-1208-length-32584-cov-12_pt3 | contig 20660 bp, 33 predicted proteins | sample MGYA00564400_ERZ1292625 | MGnify/ENA primary metagenome ERZ1292625 (study PRJEB36523, sample SAMEA6512639) | groundwater metagenome | collected 2019-01-08 | study: AquaDiva: Metagenomics assemblies of 32 groundwater samples
ATTACTTCTCCTCAGGTGTAAACTTCCGGCCAAAGTTGAACCGCTTGGCTTTCTCGTTGTACGCGCGTCGGTTGGCCGTCGATCCAAATGCGTCCGGCACGTCTGTCCTCACCTGAGGCAAGGGGCCCGTGTTGGACTGGATAGGGTGCTCAGCGTAGTAGGCTTCCTCAGGGACGGTCTGGAGGGGGTCTGGGAGACGCGAGGCTGCACGACGTTCAAGGAGTTTCGCTGGTAGCTTGGACACCCCACCAAATCCCCCTGTGGGGTCGAACTCCTTGGGCTCGTTCATGTTCGCCCAGGCTCCACGGACTAGCGGCTCGATTGCCTGAGCTGCGGTGTGCGTGGGTTCCAGCGCGCCCATTCCCCAGGGTGCAGGTCGTGCGGCGTTACTAGGGCGAATGAAGGCGTCCAGGGCCGACTCGTTCTTGGTCATGCCCTGGAGCTTGCCTTTCAGGTAGGACTTGACTCTATCAAACCCGGAGGGGTCAGGAGCCCCTTGCCGATAGGCTTGATCGGTGGGAGGATTCGAGAAGTACCCGTCCTCATGTGCTTGGGAGTAGGCAGGAGCATAGACGTCCCGTTGGGTGAAGTGCCGTGGCCTCCCCTGGTCGTCCAGGTCGTGCTTGTAGTTATGGAGGTGCCGACGCATCTCTTGCTGCCATGCCGCCGACTCCTTGTCGTACCGGCCGGCTTTCCCTGGACGTGGTTTGGCTCCTGGTCCTTCATGCATGATTACTCGACCTCTGGCTCGTTCTCAGTGTCATTGTCCGTAGGATCTTCCGCTTCCTGCTCCTGCAGGTACTCGACGTCATCCACAAGGTTCCAGATGAGTTCTTCAAAGGCATTGACCACATTGTCAACCGTGGCTGAGACGGCTTCCTCGTAGCTCATGTCTCCTTCAGGGTCAGCTACTAAGACGTCATCGTGTTCGGTGTATCGGGACATGGCACCTCCTGTGGGGTCACATCAATGATGGTGGGGGTTGGGGGCGTCGCAATCGCGGCGGCTCGTTGCCCAAGCGAACCAAACATGTTGACGATGAACTTGGGCGCAAGGGCTTCCTGCTTTGGCGGGAAGGCTTTGTCGATGCTGATGGCCCCTGACATGATGAGTCGCTGGAGGTTGCCGAAGTCCTTGGGCGCACAGGTGGCCACGAAGGCTTTGGCACGGGAAGCGGCCCCCATCGCGACCTCTTTCCACGTTTCCTTGAGGAGCTTGTGCTTGTCGTCGTCGCTGAGCTTGACGAACTCGGCGAGCTGCTTGCGGTAGATGCCACGACCTGGGTTGTGGTTCTTGCCCTTGTCGGCGACCTCGCCTGGGTCCAGACCCCCGATGTCGTCGATGGCTTCGAGCTCGTCGAGATCGCCTATTGATTGCCGTTCCCCCATCGTTCCCCCCTGCCACACACCTGCCTCGTTTTTTCTCGCGAATCCTGCCTATAAAATGGGGGTGGCACCACAAGGTGTCTCCTTTTTACCACACCTGAGACAACCACTCAACCCGTTGATAATGCTGGCATCGTATGTGCTTCAACCTGGCCCATGGCCCGCACGCGAGGCGGCGGCACACAAGTGTCACCCCCTGGGTATGACCTGTGGATAACCTGTGCATAGCCTGTGGATAACAGTGGCATAAGTTTTGCAAGCAGGAGTAGTGGTGGAGGGCTAGCTACCCTGGTCGCTACCTCGTCGCTACCTCACCTGCAACTCACATGCCAAGCAAAAACGCCACACCGTGCAAAACTGCCACACCAAAACGCCACACTTGAACTGTGTCAAAAACAACACACGTCGAGCAAAATCAACTGCTTGCGCCGTGGCACGCAAGCTGCAAAAGCGTTTTGCCGAGTTTCGCGCCTGGCAATCACGCCAGGAGCAATCACACTGGGGGGTAGAGCCATGCGTTTACTAGCAGCCAAGACAGGGGATAGCGGAAAGACACCGGAACAACTAGCCAAGGCGGAGATGAAGTCATGCGCCTTGACAGAGCTAAGACAGATGGGCTTGGATACCAAGGCCACTGTGACAATCCGGTACATGGGAATAGAGCACGAGATTAGTGCGGACCCCACTGTGAACGTGAAGAACGGACAAGTCATGTTCCACTTTGGGGCAGTAGGGTTCAGACGCTTGCCATTCGGCATTCGTGCCGTCAATGCTGAGGGAGAAACAGAGAACCATGAACTCAGCTTTGGCGTCGGTGGCAATGTCATGACCGGCTTAGAGATCGACAAGTGGCAAGGCATCTCCCAAAAGTACGGTCTGACTCAAGGCGAGGAAGATCTAGACGAAGGCGAAACCACACGCTAGGCCACGCTAGGGTACAGGCTACATACGTAGCCTGTGCCTTATGGGTTGCCTAACTGGGGGGTGTACAGCATGTGGGTGCTCATGCTACAGCACGTAATCACAGGGGAAATGATCCACTACGGCTACTTCACGTACCAGTGGGAATGCCATACTGAGGTGTTGTGGCTTGCCAAGCAACACATAACAGGCTATTGCTATCTACTCTTACCACGATAGGGGGGGGACGATGCTCATTCACGATAGTACAGAATTAGGTTGTATCAACTGCAAGCAATCATTCATCATTTATGAGTATCAAGGGATGTTAGGTGCATGGTATTGCAATCATTACTGTGAGGGCGATGATGATAAACAGACACCTCAAACCTCAGACCTCCTTTAAAGTGCCGTCACAAATCAGCCTCATTGCCTACAGAGGTAAAGAGGCTATGCCTATCCCCATCATACGTGGAAGTATTCACATGGTACAGTATCATGCACATGCAATAGACTCGCATGGTGAAACCATGCTGGAGTGGAATGCCAAGATGCGTGGTAAGCAGTCTCGAAAGATCCTAAGCCTTGGTAAGCACTAGCGTAGCGACCGTCTTAATACTCCCCTAGGATGCTCGCTTGCCTATAGGCTATAGCCCGTATAGTGGCGCGTTATAGCTTATAGAGAAGGGAACATAACTGGAGAATATATGGAAATCATCATTGGTACCTTGGTATTATTAATCGTCACATTCTTTAGTATCATTACGATTATAGCAATAGTACTGGTAATCATAGGCTTATTCTACAGGCACTAATATGTTCTATATCATTCTCGATATAATTCTCATCCTTGTGATATGTGCTATTGTAGGGATTGGCTCAGTACTGATTCTACTGTCTATTGGAGGATAATATGAGCTGTCCAGATCCTATTAGTGATCCTCGACCATACCTTATTCTCTTGTTCATTATCATGCTTCTTGTCTCAATTCATGCGAATATACTAGAATGTGGTCGATTCTATTGTGATTAACAAGACATAGGTGGCTGTCCTCTAGTTTGTAGGGAATAATACACGAGAGGCCCTATAAGACCAAGTGTATGGTCAGAGCAGCCACCTTCTATTGAGCGACCGGTAGGAACATAGACTAGTTTAAAGCTAACAGTGCGAGTGATCAACAATCTGGGTCTATGTCCCCCTACCGTATTCCTATTGGAGCCTATTCACATGCCCAAATCAAAAAAGCGCGTTCAAAATTGTACGAATGCCAAGGTGGCTCTAGGACGCGCTCGAAAATCGAAGGCAAGGCAAACGGTCGAGCGGGCGATTTTGACGCGACCTGGGGCAAATGTGGCGGTTTTGGAGCCGGTTTTGAGGCACTTGCGCGTCGAAAAACTCAAAAAAGCGACCCAAGCAGCCTTTGACGCATGGGTATATGCCTCATACCTACTCTATCTCGTACAGAGAGCACAACGATGAAGCGGATAGGGTTCAATAAGTCTGGCGCTGAGACAATGCTAGGACAGCCTCGGTATACCATACTCGAAATAGACAAGCTTATTAAAGAGATAGACCGCTTGGCTGTTGGTATTAAGGCTCAAAGCTACAAGCCAACTGACGACCCAGACTATCAAAAGCTCGCGATTAGCTTATTCCGGCTATCGGCTGAGCTCAAGACCTTCTCGAATAGTAAACTGGGGCATCTAGGGACACCATGATTTGGGCAGACTCGCCCGTGTCATCATGTGTATGTCTCGCGCATATGCGCTTACTCCATACATATGTATGACACTTTTTTGGTCGTTTGCCATCGGTCATTTTTAGATAGCTCTACGTAGAGCTTGCTTGTAAGCCTTTGGTATTACAAGCGAAAATAAATATTGGAGTCTTATAGTGATTACCCAGTTTTTGATTCTTGAGCCCCATGATAGCTTCTATAAGTTGATCGTTGAGATCAAGAAGTATCCCGAAGTCCCAAAATACAAACGTCTGACTCAACGTCGTGCCATCAGTCTGCTTAATATTGAGAGTGTTCAATTAAAAAACATGGATGGGATAACACTTTCTGGTCACGATCTATGCATTACATCTTCTCATATACCCCGTTTGTACTATATTCTTCTGATAACTATTATTACACATTGTACTGAAGAAACTATCACTGATTTTTTGCCTAGTATTACGCGCGCAATACAAGAGATTGAAACCATACTTGTTGATTTAACTATCTTTCATCCAACCTTACAAGGATACTCCGATGCCCCCAGAAGCTAAGATGACAATAGAGGATTATTACATTTCACCAGCATACTCATTGCTGAATCAGCTTTCAACACCCTTCCAGTGTAAGTTGAGTATACAAAGCTTTTCAACTAGACGAGATGGAATTTTAATATCTTCTATTCGTACAACATTGAATGTATTTAATGTTCAGTGTATAAATCGCACTCGTTTTAGTCTTTTTATTAATTTATATCAACTACTATTACTTCATCCAACACCTAAATTCATTGAGAATATCAACACGCATTTATTAGATTGGGTTCTTCCACATGGTCTCTGGCACCTTCATCTTGCTTGTAATGATGCCGGACGTCAAACGCTTCTTCTTAAAACGCTTCATAATCAATATTTGCCAATACACGACACACAACAGATTTGGAATTTTGTTGCACAAGGTGATATTAATTCTGGGATCAATCCATCGTATTTTCCTCGTCGTCTAAAAAGCAATTTTATCGTAGCAAAACCAACCATGAGTATAAAAGCCAGCCATCTAGCAAAACAACACACCGTTTTGATGGAGCCTTCACTTGAAGGTCGATTTGACATTGATTCAGACTCAGGTATTATATGAGAACAGCCTACACAAAACTAGAAATAGATGATTCAATATGGTACCATCCACATAGCGACACACCCTATTGTCCAATATATGACTGTTCACAACCACGTCAGCACGATTGTGGATGCTGTTTTCTACACTGTCGATGTGTACTCTGTATTCACTGTCAAAGGGTGATCGTTCAAGATCTTTGTGTTGTCTGTCAGACATGCCCAACATGCTGTCAATGTTTCTCATGTCGATCATGTGTAACTGTTTATGCTAGTGAATCATTGTTATGTAATTTTTGTGGAAATGGTCTAAACTGTTGTTGTATACATAATCAGAACAGTAACGTGGCTGAACAGATTCGACAACGACATGCCGTTAATCTCGCACTCTATGTTGATCCTAAGCCACCAACGAGCCAGTACCCCTCTCGTCGTCTCTTAGCTGCAGAGATTGAGCTGTGTGGTTTTACGAAAGCAGATGGAACAAATATTTATGAAATTTTATCCTCTTGGCACGCCTCAGCAGTCAGTGATGGATCACTTCCTGGAGGAGGAATAGAACTCAACACACATCCAGCTGGAGGAGAATTCTGGGTCTCACAAATACAGGATATTTGTACTGCTGTTCAAGCACGAGGCGCATGGGTTAATGATCGAGCCGGCTGTCACATCCATGTGGATTGTCGTGATGCAAATTATCTTGATCTTGCAAAGATTATACGAGTCTTGTCGTGTGCTGAGATGCTGTTCTTTGGTATGATCCCGTGCTCACGACGTCTCAATCGTTTTTGTACAATGTGGGCATGGAATTATCTTGTTGCATTACGCAATGTTGAAAAATCTATATCACCTAATGAGGATGACCGGATACGACTTGTAAAATACCGTGAAGTGCTGCTGAAAGCGCTGTATGGCTTTTCCTCAAAGAGTGATGTGGAGAGAGTCAAACGGAATAAATCACATCAGAATCGGTATCGGGGAATTAACTTACATTCATTCTTACATCGAGGTACCATTGAACTTCGTATTCCCCCTGGAACGATCTATGCTACAAATATTATCAATTGGGGGTTTCTGGTCGCATACCTTGTTGATTATGCGAAAGCGTCTTCAATGACGACTGTGATTCGTGATTCATTGAGTATTGAAGAAGCCATTTCTAAGTTGATTTTACGTTTTGGGTCTGATTACGAATATAATTCTGTAGCAATGAAGTACAGCCAAGAGTATGTCCTTTCTATTCTTCCTAATTCGGTAGTGAAGGACTGGATTCATGAACGTATTAAGTGGGCTTCTACAGTGACAGATTTTTGTGAGGAATCACCAGAATAACGGAGGATTGTGCTATGTGTGGCCTGTTTGGATGGAAGTTACCCCCAGAAACACTCGACGAAATCTGTCTTCATACGCTCGCAGCTTCATTAGCTTTTAACTCAGAAGCTCGTGGGAATGAGAGCTGGGGGGTGATGAAGCACGGCCTCACTGACTCGAATGATATTGAGCTCATAAAGATGACAGGATCAATCAAACAGACCTGTCGTATTAAAGACATTCTCGCACCAATGGTTATTGGTCATACTCGTAAGGCGACGACAGGAGCCATCTCAGTACCCAATGCACATCCGTTCGATATTGGGAATACGATTGGAGCGCATAACGGCTTTATTCATAATCATCTGGATCTGAATAAAGAGCATCATCGTGACTTCGAGGTGGATTCTCAGCATCTCATTGCACATATTGACCAAGGACTCTCGCTCAAGACACTCTCTGGTATGGGGACGGTCACGTATGTGAAGAAAGACAAACCTTCTATCATCATGTTTGGTCGTGGTTCTGGCAGCGACCTTGAAATCTTTGGTATTGGGACCCCAGAAGATTGCCACGGTATTGTCTGGGCGTCAAGAGCATCGTGGGTCGCTGAGGCACTTGATATGGCCGGCTGTCAGAAGTATTTCAATTTTGATACACAGATTGCTAATCAATATCTTAGTGATGACTTTGGACTTAGTGATGATACCACATTTGACTTAGGCTTCCAACAAACTATGGTGACACGTTATCAACCTACGAATGTATCAGCTTACCTTGGACACTACGATCGTATAGAATGGCAAGGCAACGCATATGAAGATCCTGAGTTAGAGCAATGGCGGGAGCGTTGGAAGGAAGATCTTCTGAAGACGCGCGTCATTACGACTGAGATGGCACAGGATTTTCCTAAAGCAGTAAAAAAAACTCAAAAAGAGTCTGGCGTGGAGCAGGGGGAAGACTCGCAAACTCCGTTATCAACTCGCTGCTGTGCTGGGTGTCGTTGTTACGGCGCAGCAGTTGACGACTTTGAGGACGATGCTAGAGGCGTCGTCTGGTTCGTCCAAGTCGCTGACTATCTCTGTTACGAATGCTCCGCTTTCTATAGCAGCGAAACGGTACAATCAGTATCACGGGTACCTATAGTCGTTCCTGGGTTACACCTATGGGGTGATGGAGAATAGCAAGGGCGTAGTGTTAATTGGGAGCACGGTGGTCTCCAACGCCATCAGTCTAGGTGCAACTCCTAGCGCCCTTGCCCCCAAGCGGGTCGGGCCGCTTATTGCGGCCCTCAAGTACCATTCACTATGCCTGAAAGAAGGACATGACACGCGATGAATTAGCTGAAATATTCTTACAAGAGCAACCAATAATGCTACGCAAGGCCCGTGCCTTTTATTGGAAAGACCATGAACATACTGAGTTTGAGGACTTGTATCACGACTGTTGGATTAAAATTGAACAAGCAAAATTCATTCAAAATATCCCTGCATTTATTTGGACAACATATATCAATCATATTCGTAATACACGAAGAAATTATCACACCTCATCTGACGCGCTGGATCATATTACTGGCTCTGACATGGACACCAATGTACCAGAACAAGTGGACCTTGGACTCAAGGATGCCGTCTGTAACGAAGTGGGAGACTGGCGTGTCCAACATGCTTTGGAAACCATCGGCGATGACATTGCCTATATTGGATGGCAAGCCTATGCCATGCAGCGTACGGCTGAAGATCTGGCCATTGAGCTAGACATGCATCCCAGTGCTGTCTATCGACGGATGACGCAGTTTAAGAATCAGTTTATGAAAGCGTATCTTGCAGTCAAAGAGGACGAACCATCATGGGCCCACTTTCCATAAGCCAGTCGGAAGACGCTCACAGGATCGCCGCTCGTCATGATGAAATCGTGACGAAATTGCCAACGTCTTGTCATGCAATAGCCATATCGCATCCGCTTTCCCTGTTATGTATGACGAGCCCCGTGCCGCATTTACTGCATTGGGTGTTCCGTAGGTTGGATACAGTTTATGTGTATGATGGATCAACACGATCGTTCGTCCAGCAAATACCGTCATTAAACGATCACCGACCTCCTTCATAGCAGAAGAGTCGTTCTCATCTGCGTTATGGCATTCTCGTAGGACATCGACGACGACGAGCTTTGGATTACTGGCTTCTACTGCAGATGCGATCATGCGGTAGCTTTCGTCAGAAAGGATGTTGACTCGTGTTGGCAGATCATCAGGATGGACAAAGTGTAGTCGGTCGGGTAAGACCACTCCGCCAGACCGCAGATCCTTTAGGCGTTGCCTCCATACTGTTTCGCTGGTGTCGAACTGCAGATACAGGACTGGCGAAGAGTCGATTGGCTGTCCTAGAAACGGTATGCCGGAAGCTACGCACAACGCTAGCTGGAGAGCCAGGAATGACTTTCCTGCCTTCGGCTCCCCAATTAGGAGCACCAAGCCAGGAACCGGAGCATAGGACGGAATCAGCCACGACAGTTGTGGACGTGGCACATCACAGTATTGAGTAGAGGACACGACACGAACCATGCATCACCATCAGCCCGTTGGAGTGATTGAGGAGCGCGTCAAGCGCGACGATAGTGGCAGGATAAGGCAGGAATTTCTGAGGGTAACTGATCGTTTGAAAAAACGATAGACCTTACACTTTTATGACACTTTTTTTCGTTTTGCCATCGGGTGTCGAAAACAATACACTTGTGACTTTTTTCACACACCGATGGCAAAGTTCAAAAAAGTGTCAAACTACTGAGGGGAGAAAACTTTATGTCGGAAATTCGCCTACTTGAATCACCGAGCAGCCAGAAAAAGTTCGACTCATGTCGGCTTTTAGGGCAGCTGCAGTACATTGATCGTTGGGAGCCTCGTGAGGCTGAGCGGTCTCTGCCTGCTCGTCTGCGTGGCACCGCATTCAGCCGTGCCTCTGAGCTGGTCCACAAGGCAATCATGGACGGCGAGATCGAGATGCTCAGTGATACGACGTTTATTCATGCCATCATTGATGAGGCGGTCAACCTGTTCGACAGACAGTACACGTATTGTGAGACAGCCGGCATTGTCTTCGACCCCAATGTCGCCAGTATCTCACGGGCCGAGCTTCGTCGTGTAATTCCACTCTATGCCCACTATACGCCCGTGCGTCAGTGGAAGAAGGTTCTTGGGGTGGAATACAAGATCGAGCAGTATTCATGTCGCATTGACATCGTGGGTATCAATTGTGACGGGTTCCATGTCGCAGGTGATATCAAGTATAAGACATCTCTAGAGTCACGCTATGAGAACAACACTATTGAGGAGTTCCATTGGGACCCCCAGTTCTTGCAATACAACCATGCGTTCCGTGAAGATCAAAAGCTGGGAGCCGATGTTCCTGTCTATAGTACGCTTCTTCTCGTGGTGGGGACGGCTTTCCGCATTAAACAGATTGATTGGCTCTATACCCCAGAGCAGCTTGCACTGTGGCTCGCCTCAGCAAAAGACTTGAGTATTGCAATCCGCGAGATCAAGGATGGTAAAGCTCTGCCCCGTGCAGCCACAGTGCACAAAAGTAACTTCGGATGGTGTCCCATGAAGAAAGCGTGTCTGGAATATAACCTCGATCCTGAGCTGATGGCGCGTGACTACGTGAAGCTCGAAAGGTTGCCTGACTAATGTGGGTCTTATTAATCATCACCGTCTATGTTATTGGTGGGGCTGAGCGTAGCACTAAGATCGCAGAGTTCCAGTCCAAAGAGGACTGTGTGACCACGATGACTGAGGTTCATCAGGGTATGGTCACTGCCTATCCAAATGAGCGAGAATACTTTCGGCTAGAGTGTGTACCTGTAAACACAAAGGCATTATGAAGCAGCCAAAGACACTGGTGAAATACTGGGCTCAACAGAAGAATATCGTGCCGCATGACCATTATGTACGTAGTCAAATTGAGCCGATGAAGTTGCGTGAAGTGTATCTGGCCGCTGACGTAGACGCCCTCCTGCAGCAACGGGAGGAGCAGATCCAGGCATTACAAGAGACGCAATCTGCCGAAGTGGTGGACCTACGCGCCCAGCTCGCGGCGGTGACAGCCGAGCGGGATCAGTATCGCAGAATTTTTGATGACTATGGGGAACCAACTCGCACGCCTAAAGAAGCCGAGTATCTGTGGAACAGCCTCAAACAGCAGCTCGCCGCCCGCGAGCGTGCGGTGTGGCTGAAGGCGGCCACGATAGCAGAAGAACTCTTCGATCATCGTGCGCATCCCGTTGAGTTTCGACGGGGAGATTTCGGCATGGACTATGAGGCGGCGGGGGATGGCATTGCGGCTGAATGCCGGAAGCGGGCAGAGGGGATAGAGTAATAATGGCTCTGATCGTGAAAGTCTATATCAATGAAACCGTGATTATTGATATTGATGCTGTACGTATTAAGGGTACACCACCGGGGATATGCACCTATGAGCTGCCTGGTGGCAAGACCCTCAAGCATCGCTATAGTGATGGGGCTGAGGCACTAGCCATCAAGCTACTTGAACGAGTACAACAGAATAGTCGCTGGTATGAACGTGAATTCCCATCAAGAACCTCTTAAGGAACAGGATATATGTGGCACGTAAAAAGTTCAACCTTGACCTGATGATGATAGACAGCTTGACCATGCTGGTGCATGGCACGCGGTCTGCCGGTAAATCACACTTAATTGGCGATATGCTCGCCACTGAGAAGGAGTATGGCAAAGTCGTCTACGTTAACATGGTTGGAGAAGATGGCGCGTCAAGTGCTAAGTCGTTCGGACTTGGTGAAGTCGGCGAAGATCATGAGTCCTACGATGACTTTAAAGCCTTCTGTAAAGAGTACAGTGGGAAAAAGCTCCAAGCCGTTGGTCTCGATAGCTTACCTGTCCTCGGACGGTGGGTTATGCGAGCAGTCGTGGGAGCTGACCGACTCCCCCGTGTTACAAAGGATAGTAACGAATGGGGAGAGTTTCATCGCGAGATGGATAACGCCATGGTACTATTACGAAGTACCGCAAAGTACGTCATGGCGGTGTCTCCTTCCGACCGAAGCGTTGACAATGTCACTCAACGGACGTACATTACTCCTGATCTCCCTGGACGCCAAGCAGTGGGGAGTGCAGGGTGGTTTGACTTCGTCGGATATCTCTCAGCTGACCCAGTATCTCCAGGGACGGTCGATCGTAAACTCATTGTTGCTCCCAATAGTACCATCGTTACGCGGCAACGCCTAAGCCGCCAAATAGTCGAGGACATTAAATTGCCTAATGGCCCCGGCTCGTGGAAGAAGATCAAGGGCATCATTCTAGAACACGCATCCTAACACACATAGAAGGGTCCATCCATGTCAGACAATCAAGCCGTGTCATTTGAAGAACTTCATAGCACCTTTGCACAAGCCTCTGCCCTCGCAGAAGCGAATGCGTTCCGTACCGTGCCGACCAACTATTACAAGGCACAGGGCATCAAGGCCGATGCCGTCCGCAAGCCGAGTGATGAGCAGTTCCCCAGTGGACGTATCATCATCAACGGGAAGGTCGAGTTGTTCCGTGAGGACAAGCGGGTCGGCACCATGGGCATCTTTATTAGCCCGATGCCTGGCCGTACCAAGACGGGCAAGTTCGACCGTGAGTTCCGGTTGTATAACCAGCTCGTCCGTGCCTTGTATCCTGAGATGAAGAGTGATGCTGAGCTGGCTGGTGTGCCGGCTGACCAGCTCTTGGAGCGGTTCCAACAGTACCCTGTGGGGATGTTCGTGACCGAGACGTTCGCCAGTGAGCCGGATGGTCTCACGGGTGCGAAGACATACCAAGACGCGAAGAGTGACGAGGAAGCCAAGGCCCTGCGTGAGAAAGGGTGGAAGCCCAACAACTACGTGCAGAGCATTGGTAAATTCAAGAACTAGTTTCTGTGAGCGGGAGGGCTTAGGGTTAAGACTTGTCTGTCCCTTGTTAGCCCCTCCCGCACCATCGCAAAGGAGTGTATGGTCTTAGAAACAAAGGACGAGCTGATGAAACAGCTCACCGATACATGGAACATACTTATTCAGGTGGATGCCAGACTGGAGGATACTGTCGAATATCTTGAGCAGTTACGCAAGGATATCAGGAACATGAAGCGAAGACAGATCCATGACCAATGACCAGTTCGTGGAGCGACATGGGTGGGTTCCCCCACAAGGGTGGAGTCCAGGCCCACAGCGCAAGCCCGCAGGATGCGTGGGGTGTCCTCTCGAACATGACTCGAAGTACTATGTGCCTGATGAGATGTATCCAGGAGTCAAGACCCTGATCTTGATGGAGCACCCAAGTGCTGAAGACGAGCGCTTGGGGCTCCCCGCGTGTGGGAAGACAGGAGATGTCCTCAATACACAGTTTCTTCCCCTTGCGAACCTCCAACGGGGACAGGTCTCAGTTGCGAATGTCATTCGCTGTCGATATGGAGCGCATGCGCCATCAAAAACGGATCTTGGCCAAGCAGTGGAGCAGTGCAATGCAGAATATTTTCACTACCCAGATACCACATACGTGATAGCACAGGGCGAACTCGCATTCAATTATGCCAACACGCATTTTAGACAGGGATCGCATCCAGTACCCGGTACTGTGTCCTCCTGGCGTGGCTTTGAGCTCCCTGACAGCAGCCCAACGACGTTCATTACGGTACCGACCGCCGACACGTTTAGGGACCCAGTTATGTCTTGGGTGTCAAACCTTGATTGGAGACATCTGGGAGGATACATCATACAAGGGCATTCCCCAACACCACCACCTCAACTTAGAGCCGATGGTGACATGGTGCAGGAATCTACCCGTGCTCTCTTCAGGAATGCCGATACTAAATTCCTCGTTATTGACACCGAGTTTATTCCAGCAACGGGATATCTTACGGTACTTGGTATTGGATTCCAGATACAAAATACTCTTCCTCACACAGATGGACCCCTATATAAGAATCCTTGTGAAATTCAACAAGCAGTTTTATGTCGAGAGGATACCTCTTTCAATATACTGTCAATTGACTGGGCAAGCACTTCCGCCCCCGTGCGAGCCTGGTATCGGTCAGAACTCAAGCGTCTAGTCGGTCAGGTGCCGGTCGTGTTCCAGAACGCGATGGCGGACTTGCCTATCTTAGACAAGAATATGGGGATTACCTATGGTGATTTTAAGCAGGTCGAAGATACGATGTTGGCGCATGCCATTCTGTGGTGTGAACTTCCACATACACTCGATTTTCTCGCTTCCCTCTATGGGCAGTATGGAAAGTTTAAACATCTTTGGGGGGTGGATGAGCTCCGTTATAACTACGGAGATGTGGTGGACACGCACCTGGCATGGCAAGCCCTTGAGAAAGGTTTCGTTGGGGACCGTCAAGCTGAGTCGATCTACCGCACTCAGTCGTTGGCGCTCATCCCAATCCTGTTAGACGCCAAGAAACGAGGTATCCGTGTCAACAAAGCCAGAGTGCTCGACGCGTACAATGAGCTCCAAGGACTTATACGACAAGTGGGGACGTTCGCGACCCTGGCAACGGGGTACCCTATTAATCTTAACTCAGGGGCGCAACTCAAAAACTATCTGTATACAGAACGGCGGCTTCCAATACAAATTAGTAAAGACACCAAGCAGCCTACGACAGACGACGATGCCATTGCTAAGCTACGATCCATCGTCGGCCCAGTCTATGACACAAGCAAGAGCCTTACCTATGACCGAGATGATGAGACACATCTTAGTCTCCTTAAGCGAGTGGCAGATGGAGCTGACCCGATCCTTGAAGCCCGTGCCCTCTGGGCGGGTGCGTGGCAAGTCGCGAACAACTATCTCATAGGGCTGGCGAAGGGGGTCTATGGTGAAGATAACAAAGCCAAGCGGAAGAACGCGCGCACCGAAGCGTGGAAAACGGGTCTGACCCTTGATGGCATTGTCAATCGAATTTATCCCAACTTCGCCATCCATGCTCAGAAGACTGGTCGCTGGTCTACAACGGACCCTCCGCTCGCTCAGCTTCCAGCGGACCTACGGGACATTATCTGTTCAGAAGCGGACGAAATCTGTATCTCTTGGGATTGGTCTGCAATCGAACCACGCGTGTTACAAGCGCTTACGGGAAGCACTCTTCTGAAGAAGACGTTCGATGAGAACTTCGATCTTCATACCTGGACCGTCTGCTATATGTTCGGGTATGACATGCCCCCTGACTTGGTTGACCCACACAAGTCTGCGTCCTGTGAGACGTGGAGGGTCAAGTACAACTGGAAGGGGAAGGACGATCCACGTCGGGTCTTTGCAAAGCAAGGTCGGTACGAAATGTGGTACGGGGGGAGTGGCAGCAATGCCGCCGCAGCAGCCGCACAGTTCGGCTTGAATCCCACCGCACTACGTGTGGCGCTCACCAAGCTTGCGAGCTCAGACCCCGCATACTATGCGTGGAAAGTCAGGACCGAGGCTGACGTGAAGAAGACCGCCGTGGTGAGGACGTTTATGGGACGTCCTCGGCGCTTCCTCAGCCACGGGGATTCACGCCGTCGAGAAGGTCTCGACCAACCCATGCAGGGTGCGGTGTCGGACATCTTCAATACGACGGTCGTGATGTTGGCGGCACAGCACCCCTATCTCAGATGGGGATGGGGCATGCATGATTCTCAGAAGTGGTATGTCAAGCGCAGCGACTTGACCCCAGAGCGATTCACGATGATTCGTGCCATCATCGAACGCTCCCACATCATCGCTGGCCGGGAGACACGGTTTCCAGGGGACTTTGAGATACTCTATCCCCCGGAAGAGGGCAACCGTAAACTGACTCCCGCACAACATTTCGCCCTTGCAGTATAAGGAGGTTGTATGATTGTTAAAGTGAACAAAAGTGTGCCGGCACCGGTTGCGCCTGTGATTACAGACGTGACATTGACGCTGTCCCCTGAGGAAGCGAAGATGCTGCGCCGAGTGTGTTATTACAACCTGACCGTGGGTGAGAAGTATAGCGACAACCCGGTGGGTGGTGAAGCGAAGGGACAAGCTATCACAGACTTTCTTCATGGCCTGGGCACTGTGCTCAAGTCACATGGAGTGGACCGCTACTAATTTTCTATCTCCTTATACGCTGGCTCCCCATCTGGGGGGCCAGTCCTGCCTAAGGACGAGGTATTTATGACGAAACGAGCAAGTATCATCATTCACCAAGGTGCTCAGGCGAACACCATCAAACAAATCTTGTCAGCCATTCTTGCGATTCGTAAAGACTCAGTTGACCCTGCTGTCTTAATAAAAGCGCTTGATGTCCTTGACCATGCCGTTCAAACACGACCAGTGTCAGTATCTAACTGTACCTTTACGAGTTGAGGTCTGTATGCCTCCTGCTATCATGGTATTCTGTCTGGTGCTGATATTCGGTATCTTATCAGCCACCTGTTCGAGGATCTTCTATCTCCCCTGAGGGTTCTGTGAAAAAACCTACTGACGCGCGCATTCTTGCACGTATTCATCCTCTTGATCTCCATGTTCCAAAGAGTGGACTGAAGATCGCCGTTATCCCAGACACCCAGCTCAAGCCTGGGGTCCCCCATGACCATCTGACATGGTGTGGGAAGTATCTTGCGATCAAGCGACCCGACGTCATTGTACAAATTGGGGACTTCGTGGATATGTCCTCACTCTCGACCCATGAAGAGAAGGGCTCACAGCGTCTCGAAGGGCTTCGGTATGCCAAGGACGTCGCGTCTGCCCACCGTGGAATGGATCTCCTGCTCAACCCCATTGCGAAGGTCTCTGGGTGGAAGCCCAAGCTCGTGCTCACCCTGGGCAACCATGAGGACCGTATCGTGCGGGCTGTGACCAGTGACCCCAAGCTTGAGGGGGTGCTGTCACTCAAGGATTTGAAGTATGAGGACTATGGGTGGACCGTCTACCCGTTTCTCCAGCCCGTCGTGATTGGTGGCGTGGCCTTCTGCCATTACTTCCCCAGTGGAGTCATGGGTCGTCCCATTACGACGGCCCGTGCGATCCTGACCAAACTCCATATGTCCTGCTATGCGGGACATCAGCAGGGCCGCGACATCGCCTATGCGAAGCGAGCCGATGGCCATGAGATGACCGCAATCATCTCTGGCAGCTTCTATCAACATGACGAAGAGTATCTGTCGAACTTTACCAACAAGCATTGGCGCGGCATGTATATGCTGCACGAGGTCATTGATGGCTCCTTTGATGAGATGGCCGTCAGTATTAAGTACCTGAAACGGAGGTTTGCATGAAGCGTCTGCTCTTGAGTGTGCTCGCGGTACTCCTGAGTGCCACGATGGCCCACGCATTGACTGCCAGCTGGGACCGGAGTCCTGATGGTGAACTCGTCATTGGGTACGAGTTATATGTGTGTATCCCTGATGGGAAGTTGTTTGCCACCGTGTGTAGCCCACTAGGCAGTGGAGTTCGTTTGGGTGAGATTGTGCCACAGCCTCCAGTGGCGGCACCGATTCCACCCAGCACGGTCCAGCGTGTGGAGGTGCTACTACCCAGCCTTCCACCATTAGGGCAACTCAGTGTCGTTGCCGTCGATGTCAATGGGTTCCGATCCAATCAAAGTAATATCGTGCCGTTTCGTCAGCTTGCTATTGCGGCACCCAAAGGTCTCGTCATCAAATGAAAGGAGCGTATGGCCAGCAAGACACCCTTTAACATCTACCTGAGTGGTGAACTGTGGGATGAGTCCACCGTCGCTGGGCTCAACCGTCTGGGGCATAAGGTCACGGTGTTGACCGATGGCCCCGACGATATCTACATCTCACGCCATGCCTGGCGTATCCCCGAAGGTATTGCACAGCATAAAGTCACTGACCATATTGAAATGATCCTCAAGCAGAAGAGGCTGCTGACCCATGAGAATCAAAACCCTGGGGGGAAGCCGGAAGGAACTCCTGAGAGCGTGCCAGTACCTGTTAAGCGAAAATCACGGGCTAAAGCAAAGGTTATCATTCCTGGAGCAGAACCAATCAAGGAGGCAACATGAGCAGACCAGCGAGCAAGTCCCAAGCGAGACGCGAAGCGATCATGAAGAAGCAACCCGCCCCGACCTTCCATGAATATGCCGAGCTCGATGAAGAGTATGAACTTGATGCCCTACGAGGGAAGGACTTAGTTCCGGCCCTTGGCTTGGCTGAAGAAGCCATTGTCTATGCCGTTGGAGCAGACAAGCATGGTGAACATTCATGGCGTGACGGGATGCCCTGGTCCCGTTGTGTCATCAAGCTTCAGCGTCATCTGGGTAAGTTCCTTGCTGGTGAATCACGGTGTCCTCAGGATGGCCAACACCATCTCGCGAGTGTCAAGTTCTGGTGTAACGCCCTGATGGAGTTTGAACAGACTCACCCTGAACGAGATGACGTGAGGTAGTATGCTGAAGATCTACATGGCGGGTCCTTTGAGCACAGGCACATATACTGACGTGACACGGAACGTGCGGAACGCTATCGACCATGCGGATAGTATTATGCTGATGGGCGGGGCCCCGTACCTGCCCCATCTCACGCATTTCTGGAATCTATTTCATCCCCACTCGTGGGAGGAGTGGATGGCCCTAGACCATCACTACCTACTCACCTGTGATGCGGTATTCAGGATCGCGGGTGAGAGCAAGGGCGCTGATCTGGAGGTCTCCTGGGCCAAAGCAGCGGGCATGCCGGTATACTACAAGATGGAAGAGGTGCTGCATGCCATCCGGCACCCCAAGCTGACGAAGGTGATGCCTGAACAACCACCCATCCCAGAGATTGTGCCCACTTAACAAAAAGCCCCTCTCAGGCGTGTGCTTGAGGGGGGCTTCGTTGTATGAGGGGACGACTATTTTAGCTTCGAGTCTTTGATTGCTGAGCCGTTCGAACTCCCGAAGTAGTATGAGAGGACGCTATACTGACCAGCGGTGAGGACACCCAAGAGCACGTCAAGGACCGACTCCATGCCAGTGGGAATCATGATATACCCACTGAGCATAACACCCAGGAGAGCAAAGTAGCCTCCTGTATAGACCCAGGCGAGCTGACGCACGGTCTTGTCTTGGGTGGCCACCTCACGTTGACGCGCGGAGTCACGATCGGCCATCTCCATCTTATACCAATCGACCGACGAGGCCGCGATCTGGGCCTTCACTTGTTCAGCGACGGTGGCATCGGGGAAGATCTTATCAACGACGGTATTGACACTAGTGAGGATGGTATCCACGAGGAACATTAGCTGTGTCCTTTCATTGTGACGTAGCTGAGCAGGGCCATGAAGCCGGCACCGAGCCCGCTCATGAGCCACTTGGCAGCACTCATGAAACCATTGTGCTCATGCACCATGGCGTGTACCGAGTCGAGTTTCTTTTCTATACGGTCTAATTGTTCAGTCATGGAGGTCCTTTATGAAAGAGTCTTACCGCCGTCATGATCTGGATCATATTCTATATGGTAATGGTCCTTTTCCTGAATCACATCCCAACTTAAACCTAATGTCTGATGCATCGCGTCCAGGAGATGCGCCCGCTGCCACTCTGGAACGTCGCGTATACGAAGATCCGCTGCATATCCTCTATAGTGAAGAGACGCGGGCTTGTGTACTCCATCTGTTAGAGCGGTTACAACAAGTAGTCGCTCATACTGGTAGAAGAGGATCGCCAGGCGAAGCAGTCCATCAAGCAATACTGGCTTTGCACAACCTACGAGGACACCTTCTTTGAGATGGAGGAGTGGCATGGAACTCACCATGAGAATCGTGTTATTGTGGATTATGTTTCTTGCAGGGTGGCTTATTGGCCTATCCCAATGCCCGTCCCCAGACCCACCCCGCCCCCCTGTTTACGCTTCTGTTCTTCTACCTTCTTCCGCTTGTAATACACATCAGGCGTCTGGAGCGGGTTTAAGCGGAGGAGGGCTTCATCGAACTTGCCCTTGAGGACTTTGTTCACGAATTCGTCAATGAAGGCGGCAGCTGGTGGGGACACAAAACCATATCCCACTCCAGCAACATTGCCTGACGTGACATTGAGTCCACTGAGCACGAGTCCAGCAGAAAAGGTTCCAAGACCCAGGAGCACAGCTTTGACCGCGAAGGCCGCTTCTTTGGACCCCATCTGCTTGGTCAACTTCTCATTGACGTCAAAGAAGCCGTTGCCCATGATCCAATTGACGAGCCCTTGATACACAGAGCCTGCGAAGGCCGCCCCACCAAAGCCACGCAGGGCACGCATCAGCCCAATGCCGGCCGTAGGGGCATTCGCAATGTTCTGATAGAAGACGCCCTCGTTGCTGATAATCTGACGATGCAGCATCATGAACAGCTTCGTGAAGCGATCGTCACCAGAGGCCCAGAGCGGTTGGCTCTGGATTCCTGTGCGTCCCATGGCCCGATTGGTCATGGTCTGCTCGTAGCGCATGAGGTATTCTGGGGGGATCGGTGGCGTGCCATCAGCATCCCACTTCTCCTTGGGTTCAGCCAGCATCTTGCGTCGCAGGGTTTCGACATCGAGCTTGCCCTCTTTCAGGGCGTTCTGGAACTGAGGGTTCGTGGGGTCTTTCCACCATTGCTTGATGAGGTTCTCCGCCCTGACTCCAAAGAAGACCCCTTGGAGTTTACGGGTCACAATGTCACTGAAGGCAAACCAGTTCGCACTCATGGTGGTCTTGCCCCACTGCTCAGCGAGGCCATCTGGCATATGATATTTGGCCATGAAGGTAGGGTAGTTCGAGGCACTGCGTTCAGAGAGGGCCATCACGTCTTTCTCTGAGAGGCCGGCCTGTTTCCCTAGGATGGAGAACAAGCCCTTCATGATGGGTTGGATACCCGTGACCATGAGGCCATAGTTCGGCTGGAGCACCATGTTCTGCATCCAGGACGCTTTGAGGAATGCGGGATACATGATTGACTGCGCGATGTTCCAGGACTCGTTCGTCTTGAGCAGCATGGACTCGTTCGACGAGACGCCTTGGAACGCATCGACGACCTTGTCATGCCAGAGGGCAAAGGACTTTGGCCCATGTCCATATTCAAGTTCGACTTGCTCGCGCAGACTCTTCAGCTCCTCAGCGTGTTCCAGAAACTTGGCTCGACGCAGGGCGTACATGTTATGATGTAGGAGTGTTCGGAGCGGGTCGGTCTCATAGCCATAATGTGTGAGCGAGTCATACACCGTGCGTGAGTGAGCCTCCGCGTCCTTTCGCATGTCAAGGTA
>ERZ1292625.1995-Hain-H41-01um-R1-1995-length-20658-cov-4_pt1 | contig 20658 bp, 11 predicted proteins | sample MGYA00564400_ERZ1292625 | MGnify/ENA primary metagenome ERZ1292625 (study PRJEB36523, sample SAMEA6512639) | groundwater metagenome | collected 2019-01-08 | study: AquaDiva: Metagenomics assemblies of 32 groundwater samples
AGAAGTGCTTTGGTTCACTAAGAAGACTACAGACTGGAGAAACAGGGGCTACAGCGTACGATCCTGCTAGGGATAAGATGGTAGCTGATCCTGCCTTCGATGAAGCTGTAACTCTTAATATCAAGTACAATGCAGAAGGTTCAGATGGACCTGCAGGTAACTCTGTCGCCCGTGGTCCAATGGCTACGCCATTCTATCCTAACCAAGATACTGTAGGAGCGATAGAAAGTTTCTGGCAGGAGGTTGAGGGAGGACACAAAAAGGACGCTGAGAAAGCATCCGACTTAGGAACATCAGATTCCGAAACTGGAGAAGATGAAGTTGACCTACGTGGCTATAGAACTGCTATGCGAGCAACAGAAGCTACTGCTGGTGGTATAGCTACAGAGAATCTACGCGAGCTTAATCCTCCTGGTATACGACTATCTAATACAGAAGGGGAGTATGGATTAGGTGCGGGCGTACAATATCCTTCTCGTTTGTCGGCAGATCAGTATAGAGATCTAGAATCTAAGGTGAAGAACATCAAGCAGATGTTTGGTTCGTCTTCAGGTTTCTTACCTGAGAAGAGCGAGCTGCCTCAGACAATACAAGATCGTATAGATGGATTACCTATTAGGCGTGATAGAGAGCCAACGCATAAGTTTGATCTAGATGCTTTGAAGCAGCTAGCTGAGGTTTCATCGAATGATATCTTCTCTCAGAAGAGAAGGGTTGCTCGTGCATTTCCTACCTTTAAGCTTTACTTTATCGAAGAGGATGAGTGGGAGACACGCTTACTGAACTTTGACGACTTCTATTCGTACAATGGTGTAAAGGATTTCTCAGTTACTATTTCTCGAAAGAATCCAGGTGATGTTGCTATAGTAACTCTACAGAATGTAAGTGGAGTACTAGATGGCACAAAGAGAGATGCTGTAGTAGATCTAGATTACTTTACTAAGAAGATGGGATCTAAGGCTCTAGGAGACAATCCTACCTTAGCTAATACAATTGAAGATCAGCCTTTCGGTGCACTCGTGCTAAGGCCTGGTCTGAATGTTCAGCTACGTGCTGGGTATGCTAATGACCCAGATAACTTAAGTGTTCTAATTAATGGACGCGTCGTTGACGTGCAGTGGAACCAGCAAGGGGACACTGCACAGATCATGATACAAAGCTTTGGTACTGAATTAGTTCAGGTACTGAAAGGAACCGAGCCTACTAATGAGCGTATCTATTACACAACACATCAACTTCTAGGAGCGATGTTACTTGAACCAGAGTTAATGCACTTTGGTCGATGGGAGTTTGGTCAGCTATTCCAGATAGGTGAATCAAAGGATGCATCCTTTGATTTCTTTGACTATAGCAAAGAAGCTCACTTCGGAAGATTTGAGTATGCTACTGGGGCAATGAAGTGGTTCTTTAGGCATCCTATAGTTATGTATGCCATAGCTTTAGGTGGTATAGCCTTAGCTTCTAGACTCCCTGGGTCTGGTTCTCTATTTGCTAGGTCAAGTAGATTTGGAATGAGGTTCAACTTCGTTAACAAGATGCTGGGTAGTACTGGTATTCTTGGTCGAGTAGGAGCACAGGGTTTTGAACAGCTTCTCATTAAGGCGGCCGCTGCTCGTACTACGACATCTACTTTGATAACTGCTGAGACACTTATCCCAGGTACAGTAGCAAGAGAAGTTGCTGAGCAAGCTGCTGCTTCTCTAACTGCACGTGCGGGACTGATAGGAACTAAGGAGGCAGGTAATCTACTTGGGCGTGGTATACAAGAGACTATTGCATTACGCTCTGCCTTCCTTCGTAGAGAGATTGAGGATCTGGCTAGAAGAGGTGCTGGACTTGTGCAGCCTCGGCAGGCTGCTATCTTACTTGAAGAGTTTGAGGCAGGAGTGGCAACATCTGTACTTAGAGGACAGTGGATGTCACGGCCGTTCTCAACGGCCTCAGGCGTTGAGTTCATAAGAGATATAGGTAGGAAGCCGTTAGAGAACGTAGTCCGGGGTGGGACAACAGGCGTTAGTAAGCTACTCCTGGGAGCAGCAGGTGTAGGACTCTTAGCAGATGTGGCTGTCATGAGTGGTCTACCGAAGTCACTGTATGATGCAACCATCGGGCGCGTCCAGAGATACTTCCAGGCTACAAAGGTCTCTATTATGCTTTCTCCTCAGGATGATAACTTGTATCCACCTCATCCTAAGGATTACATGATAATAGGTCAGGGTCTGTGGCCGCAGTTTAAGAACTGGCTTACTTACACTATAGCAAGTACAGTAACTTTGTCTGATGAGCTAGGTAACTTGGCTAAGCATTACTTTGGTGATAATGATCCCTTAGATAAGCGTGCTCCAGTAGCCGCGTATCAATATAAGGTAACTAACTCCACCATATGGGATATCCTACACGAGATGTCATTAAGACATCCAGGATGGATCTTCGGTCTACGTCCATATGGCAAGAAGTTCAGATATACTCTATTCTTTGGTGTACCTTCACAGCGTTACTGGGCTACCCCAGCAGATAACAGCTTTATAGAGAGAGCTAATAAGCTAGTACGCTTGCTAGAGAATGGCGTTGATATACCAGAGTATAGGAGTCTATACGGAGATACTATTGATGGAATTCCGCTAGATGCTTATGATACAAGACTCCAGATGGAGGCGGAGCTAGATACACCATCAGCTTCTACATTCCCTAAGTTTGAGATGGCAACAAACGGTACTACATCAAGTGGTGTAGTAATTGTTAGTGGAATCAAGGCTGATCAAGAAGGTCAGAGAAATGTAGCCTATAGTGAAAAGCTAGAGGCTCTTAGGGCAGGTACGTTTACGGGGCGTGCTCTACAAGAATACCTACGTGCTTTGAACCTGCGGTTTATCCCATTTAGAAGATACCACACTATTTCATCTGAGATTGATCTGGTCTGGAATGGTATCATGGGGTCAGAGAATGCTTCTTACAATGCTGTGGATGTAACCTACTTTGATGAGGATCCCACTTCAGAGGCATCTGCTAAGGGAATGCCAATAGGCTCTCAGGTCTTTAAAGCCCATGCATTCTTGCCAGAGAGTATGCTGCGTGTGAAGCCACAAATGCCTTATCCCAACTGTCGTGGTTATAACATGGCTATGCGTTATGGAATGGGTGAGCTGCTATTTACGTTACGTGATATGTATCGTGGTGAGATAATTACGTTAGGTAACCCGCGTATAGTTCCATGGGATATATGTATCCTACATGATACATACAATAGTATGGTTGGACCTATAGAGGTTGAGCAGGTAGTTCATAACTTCAGTCATGAGACTGGCTTCATCACAGAGATAAAGCCTAGTGCAGTTGTATTAGCGAACGAGACTTCTTCGTGGCCTCTATTAGAAGCTATGAAACTAGCTTCGTTGGCTGTGAAGAATATAGAGAACGATGCCCTTGGCATCACTATGGATAGCTTTGGTACAATTGGTAACGTAGTTAACTGGATTGTAGACCATGGTCCAGGTGGTGATAACCCTGAATATAATGATGCTGCTAAAGCTAAGATGAAGGAATACTTTGGAGACACATGGGATGAGGGTCTTCAGACCCTCAACAAAGATCCTTCTACATTAATATTCAATGGACAGGTTCCTGATCCCGCTGCAGCTAAGAGAATTAATGACGCAGTAGATGGTACGTTAGGAATAGCCTCAGGTATTGTTGATACTGTTGCTGTTCTTGGTGGTCTTACTTCAGTTGGGTTAGGATACATTGCTTTGAAGCGTGGAATTCCCATAGGGTCTATGGGAACAAAAGTACTTATCCCAGATACTCTATTAGGTAATACTATTCGTAATGTAACGCTAGGAGGATCTGCTCTTGGTATATTAGCCAGTGGTTCGGCATTAGCTTCTGATGCTCTAATAGATCCACCACAGCTTATGTCTCTTCTTGGCGGTTCTATCTTAATGCTACAGTGTCTCCGTGGAGATAGCATCATGGTTGTGCCTCTGATGAAGAACGGTTATCCAGTAGTTAGTGGTCTTAACTATCATGATCCAACTATGATCTGGAAGAGCTTCCTTGGTGACTTAGGACGATTCGTAGATGATGTCTTTGATGGTTCTCGAGATCTGGCTGATCTCTGGTCTATCTATGGTATGTATGCATGGCGTCGTATACCAGATCTTTCTAAGATTTCACTCACACCTGATAGACAACTGTCTGGTGTAGATATGACTGGAGCTCCATAATGGCTACAGTACCTGGTAATCAGTTTCAGCAAAGAATGGCTCAGGTTGCTCGTGAGATCAAGAAGCCTTCATATGGTGTCCTTGGTAGCACCTTAGGAACAGTTGTGAAGGTCTATGGGCGTGAGTCGATAGAAGACGGGAATCTCCCGAGGGAGGTGAATCTACTCATTAGTCGTCACCCTGGTAGGCTGTATGCTAAGGTACAGATAGCAGGTTCAAAGCGAGAGCTCTATTTACCTTTCAGGGATAGCCCGGAGCTTCTCTATACTGTATATGGAGATGCTAAGCTCATTGAAGGTAGAACGGTGGACATACTATACTATGATAGGAATGTTCATCTTGGTGAGTTAGTTGTATCTGGAAACAAGAAAGGTGCTATAAGAGATACTACATCAAGCACTAATGTCTTCGACATAGGTAGTATCTTCTAGGAGTTAACATGGCTGATGAAAGAGCAAAGAAAGTCATACGACTACACTACTGGGGACCCACTCGGGATGACGAGCCGTATTTGACTCTACTAGATACTCCTGGTGAATTAAGAATGGGTGTTGGCCCAAAAGCTTTCATCTCAGTTAAGAAAGATCAGATATCGTTATCTGGTGGAACACCCTCAGTTATTTCAATACAGGGTATGTCCTCTTCTATGAAGTATGCTGGTATGTTGCAGGATCTACCGTTCCCTCTTACGATGATTCCTTCAACTACCTTTACGCCATTACCTAAGCAGATTATGGTACCACCATTACTTGATATGCTAGAGACAGTTAGGCAGGTAGCTACTATAGCTAGTTCATTAGTGGGGGTATAATGTCCTTCCACCGTTCTAAAGTAGATATGCTTTGGGCTGAATCAGGAGATTACTCCTTAGATTCTGTACGGGGAGATTTGGCGGATACCACTTCGTTACCTTATCGTGCATTCATTCAGCAAGTTACTACGAGAATCCAGTCCTCGAAGAAGGACTGGAAGCTTCAGGGAGTACCTGCAGCAGACCTTACAAGGTTCATTGGCAAGCCAAATACACTGGCGCTTGGTGAGAGTATAAGACAAGCTGTAGTGAACAGTTTAGTACAAGGATCTTTTATAAGGTCTAATGAGCTTCAAGTTGAGGTTTTCCCAATTGCAAAGAACGAGATTGCTATACTTGCTCTTATTCAACCATCAGGTGATCGTGCACAGATACGACTAGCTTTTACTTACAATTCCCAGGATAATAAGATCATACCGAGGAACCTCTAAATGGCTGTACCTGTAGAGCAAAGGAATATACTTACGTACCTGAATGAGTTCCAGGAGAGAGTTCGTCGGCGTACGAATATCAATCTGTTTGATAAGGACTCAAAGACTCAGGCACTTATAGATATTTTCTCAGAGCAGTTGCTCAATGAGAGGCAGACAGCTTTGTCTGCCTTTGACTCTCTACAGTGGTCGCAGGCAAAAGGTGAACAATTAGATAAGCTCGGTAGCTCTCTTGGTGTACAGAGACTTCTTGAGACATTCCCGTCTATGGATAGATCTGAGCTTAACTTAGCTTTCTATGTAGACTCAGGTACCTTTGGTGATCTAAATGGTGGATCTGGTTTTACTATCCCGAAGGGGACTAGAGTTTGGAGTGATACCCAGCAGAATGATCTAGGTAAGAAGATCACATATACACTACAGCGTGATGTTAGCTGTGCGTCAGGGGAATCACTAGCTTATGCCTCTGCGTTATCCGAGGCATCGGGACCTGACTTTAACATAGGTGCATCTGTACTTCGTAATCATGAGTTCACCTCTTATACGGTAGGTACTGGACTTAGAGTTATCAACTTCTATTCAGTACTTAACGGTAGGAAGCGAGAGTCAGACGATCAGTATAGATTTAGGATAAGTCAGTTCTATGCTTCTACAGCCTCATCTAATGAGACTAAGGCTAAGCTAACTGCATTAAGTGTACCTGGAGTTCTTGAGAGTAAGCCTATAGAGGGGTACTTTGGTATAGGAACTATGGGGCTCGTGATCTTAGGCAGTGAGTTCCAGTCTAATGATCTACTTATCTCTTCTGTTCAGCAAGCACTGAAAGCTGTATCCTTACCTGGTGTAAAGGTAACTGCAGTGAGTGCAGTGAACGCACTACTAGATATAGAGCTTACTGTGAAAGCAACTCGTACGTTGACAGCGAGTGAACAGAATCGTCTTCAGAATACACTGAGAAGCTTGTCTATTAATTACTTAAGGTCGAAGGGTCTTGGTGGGACAATCTCACTTCGAGAGCTTGCGACTATATTCGCTCAATACACTAATGGTCTCATTCAGTTTAAGACGTCAGCTATTGATGTCTTTGATCATGTCTTTGTACGAAGAGGTTATGTTTCCTCTGTTGTATCTGAGAGAGAGACTTTAAGCTCAACTTATTATACACTAGAGCAAGATGAATTTGCTGACTTAGGTACGTTGACTCTTACTCTAGAATAAGGTGACTCATGAGCTTTAGAACTCAGCGCCTCGCTAATAGATTCCCTTTGTGGACTAAGCTAAGGCGAGACCCCAGTTCGTTTGGGTCTCGCCTTTTGGATACCTTTGCTGAGGGTCTAGAGGAAGAGTCTATTACCGTACAGAAGCTAGTAGAGTCCTTCTACCTTACTACACGTAGTCTAGGTAAGTCTCTACTGCATGAGGTTATCCTTGAAGGCGAAGATATACCCGAAAGAGTGGCTACAGCTAATGGGTTTACTTGGTCGTATCCTACAATAGTTGGGACACTAGGGGTTGATACTTTTGCCGTAACTAAAGTAGATACACTGACTGATCTTCTAACTTCTCCTTCAACAAGGGTGGAGCTTATAGAGTCTGTTACTTCTGGAGACAGAACAGTCTGGGAGTCTACAGCTCCTACTACGATCTCACAGCCTCAGTATCCAGAGAGGCTATGGATTGTAGTTAGTGGCAGCACTAATTACACCAATAAGACTAGTCATACAGACAGGGATAAATCTGGGTTCTCTACTATCACTATCAAAGGCCTTGATGGTGAGTATCAGAAAGTTATCGACCATGTTGATATACCAGATGATGGTATCTACATGAGTAACTTTGCATTTAGAGAAGTGCAGAGGATTTATACAGAAGGATTCAATGGCAACTGTGTGGTTACTGGAGGTCCTCAGGATCTGGAATTTGAGAAGGACCCTTTTAGAGTCCTCGTCTTTGACGATATGGAGGGACCTCTCAAGCTTTACCTTTATCAAGGAGCGTCTAATACATCCTTTGTTACTTACAAAGCAGACAGGTTTAAGCTAGGTAAACAGTATAGACGGCCTGGTATTGAAGTCATAGAAGATACCGAAGAGCTTGCTACTTTCATCCTTTGTGATGAAGACAATGATCCGGTTGAGATAGTGTCTATAGCTGTGAGTCCGAACAATACGTTCCTGTATGGAATTAGTCCAGATGGGCTACTCTACATTTACGATCATACTCTACCCGAGTTTGTCACCCCCTCCGTAGATGAGACAGTACAAACTTATGTAGAGATACATCCTGTTAGGCCATACGCTCAGTATCCAGATAATCTTGGCTCACCTGTTCCTGAGCCGCTGTGGACGCGCTACGCGCGTCTACGTTACCCAATCAACTGGATTGAGATTAAGAGGATTGCTCCTGATGCAACTATAGAGTATCTACAGCCTGATCGGATTACGTGGAATACCACACCAGCTCGTATTAGCTATCCTACTGCCGGTAAGATGAAGCTTAGCGATTGGAAGGACTTTAAGTTTGAGACGCTTTACGATCAGCTAGGAGCTTGGGAATATATCTGTACTACAAAGACAGAGATAGATACTACTGTTTCCACAACAACAGTTATATGTGGATCACTACAAGCTGTTACTGCAATTGATACTGGCGTGAGTTCACCTGAGCTCATATACTTTTCTGATAGTGGTGGTTTGATAATTGATAATGGTACTACAGCATATGCTTTCAATGAGCATGCTGATGTGTACATTATCGAAGAAGAAACCGGCCATGTCTGGTTATCAGATGGTTATGATAGTGTGGAGGTGACTTAATGGCTACGTACGTACCGAAGACAATTCTACTACCTAATGGTTTAGATGAGATGGGTCTGAAGAGATCCATTACTCGTTTACCTGAGGAGCGTCTAGGTTCGTTCAAGCGGCGCATCTTACTTGAGCATAGAGATCCTCAAGATAACTCGTTTATGCAGTTCAAGAAGTCACCATGCCGTCAACTAGGTGAGTTAGAGAAGGCTGTATGTAGAGTTAACATCATCGACAGTGATATAACAAATCCACGTTTGCTTGTCACTAGTAGTAAGTTCTACTTCTGGTTAGATGCTACGACAGATCCTGATATTGAACTAGAGTTGACTAATCGTGATAACGGGTACTTCCTAGAAGATATCATAGATGCTCTTAATGCTCTTACAGAGATTGATGTTGAGATCCTAGATAGTAACTATCAGTATAGAAAGTCATTACAGTTGAGAGTTGATGACTCTTCAAAGTCAGCGACTGATCTACTACTTGAGTCCTATGAGAACAGGCTAACGTATGGTTATGTCTCGGACTATAAGTTCTCTGATCCGTTAGTATTCATGACAGAGAAAGCAAATCCTGAAGACGTTACAGTTTCTGGTGACTTTTATGTTGATGATATAAATGGTGTTGTACTATCATATGATCTACAGCACGGGTATGCTACATATACCTACTCAGACTTTCCTTATCTTCTATGGTGGCAGCCAGTAAGGGTATTTGAGCTGAATGATCCTGATGTAGATTTTCTCATCAAGGATACTCTACAAGCTGATAGCGGTGAAGAACACCGTCTTCTTAATAGCCTTGGCACAAGGTATGTTAATGAGTTGTTGCTCCAACATCCACTGGAATGGGGAGACTAATGGTAAGCTCAATAGAGCTACAGGTAGAGAATGAAGTCACTAGAAAAGAGACCAACTCTTTTCTAACTGGTTTCTTTTCTGATCAGGATATTCTTGGATGGACTTATGATAAGCGTAGACTTACTGATCTACAGAATAATGAGTCTAGATATCTAACTACGTTAGGTGGTCATGGCGCTGGATTGCTTAATGGATTCTTGCAAGAGGATTGGATAAGTGGCGTAGTAGATGGGATTGAGTATCAAGAAACTCTGGCACAGAGAAATCACAATTCTATTATTTGGACACCTGTCTATAAGGTAGGTAGCTTTGCTATCTTTAGTGAACTACGGAAGCTCTATTCGGACTATAGCTGTTCTGGGAATTTTGCAGAAGAAGACGATGTTAATGGCTTGAACCATATAGAGCTGCATAGTGATGCACGTCAGAACAGTATCTCATGTGCTTTGTACAAGAGAGATACAGATGGAATCATCTATGCTGAGATTCCTTTCAGTTACGTAGATTCTTTTACGGGTGATCTAGTCAGTGGAGAGAGGCTAGAGACAGAAGACGAGGATGGAAACATCCTCGTTAATAACTTGTCTAGGCGACACAATGAGTTCATTATACGAGACCAAGAAGTCTACCTCAGTGGTAACTTTAGGACAGCTGTTGGACTTGGCGATGAAAGTAATACTAACGATGAAATCATTGCTTCTTGGGAGCCTCACTTACCAGTAGCCGGCGGCTTTATCTTTCTAAGATATATCAATCCTTATCATGTAATAGTTGCTGTTATACAAGAGGATGACAGTGTCGTCTTTCTAGAGCGTGTAGATACGTTAGACTTCATAGAAGAAGGTACTGCTGCCTATACGATAGATAAAGATCTAGGAGTCCTAGCTATCTCTGGGAGAGAAGCAAACCCTATTACTCTTTCTGAAGATATTGATGCATTGTCTGATGAGTTGCTCTGCTTCTACGACAATGACTTTATAGATCTGCCTGAGAGAGGAGTTGTGGAGATCGAGAGTGAGAGGATCGCCTATACAAGCAAGGGACTAACTAGTCTCCTGGGACTCACTCGTGGCTATGAAGGTACAACTGCTACCTCTCATGCTAGAGGGCGGCGGGCGTCTTTTGTAACAAGAGGTACCTTCATAGAAGGTGCTTATTACATACGCTATACAGCTCTTCCCAGGATAGATTATGAAGTTACTTCCTATGAGTATCGTAGAGCTAACCGTACTAACTGGCTCAATGTCCATCCATTAGCTAACCTAAGATCTAACTCTATTATACAGCTTCGGTCTCAGACTATTAACTTAGCTGAGATAGTACTTACTACAAACGAACCTCTAATAGGTGGTAATCTATATGGTCCAGTCTATTTTGGAACTGATGTAGCTAGACTAGTAGCTACTGCATACGATGCAAGTGGAAATCCAGTAGAGGATATTGAGATAACGATTGAGAAGCTATATGGTCCGGGGATGATCAATGGCTCTGAGACTCTAATGGAGTCAGAGTCTAACTCTAGTGGTGAGGTTTATGGGTTCTATAATGCCCCATATGAAGAGGCTGACGTACTTCTTGATGTGAGTGATATAACCTATGACGGTGCTGATACTCTTATTGTTATACCTAACCTTCCTTCAGGTGTTGTATCGACAGATATCTATCTCTTCCAAGTCCTCAAGCACGATCCCACTCAAGGAACCGTAGGTAAGAAAGTAAAGGCAGTGGCAGGCGGAACAGCAACAGAGCCTTGGGGATTAGTCTACTTAGATTGTAGGTTGGAGTTCACTGAGGACTTCAATGAAGGCACCTTACAGATAGTCTATGATAGTGTGCGGTATACCTTTGCAATTCGTCATGCCATGCAGATAAATGTTTTTGGTGAGGAACCTTTAACTAGATTGTACTTAGACTCGTTCGAGACATTTCTAACAGACAGTCCTTTCGATGAATCAACCGTATGGTTGATTCAAGAGGAAGCTGAGATTTGGGATTCTGTACTGCAACGTGGGGCACAGGTAATAGTATACGAGTGGTCATTAGGTTATGAACATCCTCTTACTCATGAGGAAGGGGCCTATGGTCCACTTCGCCCAGATACAATATCTGGTACTACGTTACGTTACATAGGACGACATCTTCCGGTCCCTGCCCCGGACGATGATGATGAGAACCTTGGTGCTTATAAAGTTATTGCTCCAGCAGAGGCAAGGTTTATAGCGTATGGACGAGATCCATACAGTGGTAGTACAATAGAAAGTAATGAGATAAGGTTCAGATTGGCTTTGCCGAATACACTAAGTGGTGTAGATTCATCTGGTGTTCTGCCTATCCCTTACGGCTTTACTTTTGTAACAGATGATTTTAATGTTGGTGCGGGACTAGGTGGGTCGAACTTCATCACGATCAATCCAGCTGCCTCTGGTATAAATCAGTTTACTCTTCGAGGATCATTCTAATGGCCGATAAGCTAAAAGCCGGTATAGCAGTAAGAACTACTTTCGTAGCTGGTGAAAGTCCTAAGGCTGCTAAGCTTAACTCACTTACCTCACAGCTACAGAATGCCTCAGCTAGGCTTGAAGCAGCTATAGGGGATATACACTCAGAGTCATATCCTTACTCTAGCATTACTTTAGAGAAGCTTTCTCTCGAGTATGGTCGGAGCCAAACAGCTTCAGGCTCTCTCTCAGGAGCCTCAACAAGAGATCTTGATATAGCTAACCTAGGTAGGTTAATAGGACCAGCAGGTAACTTAAACCCACACTCTTTGGGTCCACAGGAGATCACTGAAAGCGTCCCTACTGGATATCATGAGTTTGCATTACGGTTTCCACCTGATGTACCAAGTGCAGTAAGTTTCTCGGACACTACTGTGTTTGATACTTATCGTGCAGCTGTAGCTGACTTAGATGCTGCTGGAGACTATCACATAGATAGTTTTGGTAGAATCTATTCTGTCTCTACCACAGCTGGTGGAACAGTTACTTATGACTTTGATCCTCAGGCTCATGGTGGTGGGAACAATTATCAGGATGCATCTTTTAATGTGATACCTGATGCTAATCAGTTAGACACTGGGGATGGATGTGCAGTGGGAGGGTTGGACTCAGAAGGGCGGCGCCCTGTTACCTTACCTACAGCTACTCATCATCACTACAACGCTTCATATAGCTCTGTTGTACTTGGAGTAGCTGATGTGGCCTATGGCCAGCAGCTTTATCTACCTAAGATTCTAGTAGATAACTATGCTTCTGAAGAAGAGATCCCAGGTGGTTTCTTGTTCTTGAAGAACTATACCAAGAACAAGATATATAAGAATGCGGTCTATTACTACAATTCTCCTACTAGTATTCTCATTGGTGGAGAAGACATAACAGATGATGTCACTGATGGTGATGTGTTCTGTATTGTCACAATAGGTACTGATATAACATCATCCATTGATGACCTTAGAAAGAAGCTTTATCATTCCCATGATAGATCATTTGGTGAACCACTCATACCTATACAAGCTATAGTAGGTATTTTGTCTGCGGCAGGCACTAGTGGTGTCTTCGTCCCTAGTGAAATGCCAGGTAATCTTTTTCCTCAGTACTTACATAGAGATGGGTTTACATCAGGTACTGATGACAATGTCAATGATGAAAACATCATGCGTGGGGATCTTGCACTTGGTGTAAGTGGGGCCGCGGCTGGTGGACACCGTACAGCTGCAGGAGAGTCGTTTAAGCTGCGCTTCTGGGGGAGAAGTGCAGATCCTCGGCCTTACTTCTACCGCGACGTCGATGGTGCTTTTGTGGCATCAGCAGACCAGACACTAGTAGGTAGTTTCTATACACAGATCCCTACAGAGGGATTTAGAGTTAGAGATGGCTTGTTCTGTCCAGAGAAAGGTATGGTAGCAGGATTATCAGCTTTGGAAAAAGCTGTAAAGTCATTAGCTTTTGAAGCTTCTAACCAAGCTATTACCAATCCAGGTGCAGCCGGATTTATTGATATTGATTTATCAGACTATGATATGGATTCTGCTATCCACACTATAATCGGGGTAATGGTCCATGTACGTCCATCTACAACAGAATACTTTTACCCACCTATCCTAGATGGAGCCAGCTCTGTTGAATGGTACTATACGTTCTCAGATGATGATGGCACACCTCCGCTGCATCTAACTCTGGAGCTTCCTGGTAGTGCTTTCTCTGCTAACTTAGATTACAAGGTGGTTCTCTTTATCACTGAAGAGGCTTAATGTCTAAACTAACTCTAGAGCTAATAACGAGTGCAGATGCTTATCAGCCTCAGCACTCGATAGAGCTGGGCTTGGTGAATCACGTACATAACCGTATTGAAACGTTTGTGTACTTAGATGATATCAAACCTTCTGCGGTAGCTTTGGATTACTTTGAGAGTACAGAGTTAGATTCGAAGTACAATATTTTCATAGCTGATAGGTCACATCAGATCCCAGCTAACTCACTAAGAAAAGTTGATCTACGTGGTGGGTATGAGAAGTTTGCTGGCTCTTCGTACTCATCAAGTTACTCTGAGATCCTAGTTACTCATCAGGTTTTCATTGATGAGTTTAACAAGCAGCGCCCTCTCTTCTACAAGCATGTGTTGCCTGAAGATACTGTGTCAGTCAATCTTGAGATAGTTCAGTATGGATCGTTAGTCACTACAGATACAGGGTATGTACTGGATTTAGATGCTGGATCTATCTATACAAACTATCAGAACTTCTTTGATCAAGAGACTGGTACTTACAAGTTGTACTTTCTAACCAGCACTAGTAGTGCTGGTGTGCAGACACGTGAGCTTCTGAACCCTGTACCTACTGTACAGGAGGCAACATGGGAAGACATTGATTTAGATACAGGTGAGCTATACATAGATAGAGCTGTCTACACTAGAGAGAAGAATACATCAGGATATACATTCTACTTCAGTCAAGCAAACACATGGTGGGTACGACAGCAACTGAGTTCATTGGTTCGAGTTCGCCCACCAGCAGGTAGAAAGAGTGATGAGCCTTGGTACTTGAGAGTAACTAACGGCGATATCACTACGATAGCTAATGGCTCAGTTAAGCGGTATTGGATTCCTGAGTATATGACTCAGCCTTATCAGCCTAGCTTTCCATATGTGTTCTCTGCTTATAACAAGATGTTGTTTGTAGCCGATAGAGTGTTGTCTGCTACGCGTGGTTCATTAGCTATAGACCCAGAGGATAGCCGGCATCTCACCGTATACATCTATGACTTTGAAGGTAACTTACTAAAGGTCTGGACTACGAATAGTGGACTAGTAGGTTCCCGTTTCTCAAATGAAGATGTGTTCTATGAGGGAGAGAAGATTCTCTGTTGGGATAACAGTAGTGGACTAATAGTCTTTACTGAGTCTCTATTGCCTAGCTGGCAGTTTTACGCAGAGTATTCATATGCTGCTGATGACTTTGAGCTGACCTCGTTAAACCTAAATCCAGTACAGATGGAAAACATTCTGGATAAGAGTGTTATAGTTTACGTAGTACCTAATGCTGATAGTGCAGATCATGGACTGCAATTCCTATTAGTGGAGGCTGACGGCCGCATAAGCTATACGTCTCAATCTCTTGGTTTCTCCTATCCTAACTTACAGTTACTCAATGAAGATGAGTCTTACAACTCAGGTACTATTATAGGTAAGAGATATATATCGGCAGTTGAAGAAGAAGACACCTTCATCAATCTCTATACTGCTGGATATGAGAATAGCTTTGGTTATCTCATACTAGCTGAGATCAATGTTCTTGATAGAAGTAGAGTTAGTGATGCACAAATTTATGATGTGCGGTCTCCCGGCCAGACTTTGCAGTTGACTGCTGAAGTTCTAGCTCATAACCCTCGAGCCTTACAGTCTTACTATGGTTATGGTGAGGACGGCCAAGCCGTCCCATTAAATAACGTGGTTATCATTCAGCCTCCTCTCACTCTCTTACATGATTACAATGGTAATCTAGATGAAGCTTCAGTACGAGCATTAGCTACTAAGTTCTTAGTAGCAGGTACATATCCAATCTTTGATTGGAACTATCCATGGTCAGAAGTTACATGTGATGTAGGTACTGCTTCTCGTGTAAACCTTTCCTTGACATGGGAAGGTCCTGCCTATACTTACAGAGTCTATCGTAAGACAGGTGATGAAACGGCTTGGGCTCTCCTCTATGAGACTACTGAATCTTCGAGAACCCCTGTTTTGTATACAGATGATAGTGTCTCAACTGGTGATGCTGTATACTATGAGGCAAGGCTATTCTTGGATAATATAGAATACCCAGCACCTTATTACACTAGTGTGAGGGTACGCTAATGAGTATAAACGATCTTGTTTTTGGACGAGTGGATACAGGGGCAAATCTGTATGATCCTACTACTATAAGTAGCAGCTTACTAACTCTTCAAGTCACCAACTACGGAGATGAGGATCTAATAGATCTTGGTGTGTATATCGTACCTGCTACAGATGTAGGCGATGTAGATTTCCCTGCAGACTTCCCACCTGAAACAGACTATGAAGATATACTTACTTGGGGTACAAGAACTGATCTAGGTGACGAACCACAGGGTGGATTGTATCTTGAGATACCTACTAATGATGGTACTTTCACAGGGTATGTAACTAGATCATCTGGTGCCTTACTAGGCAACAAGATAGACTTTAAGGATTTAGCAGCTGGAGAGACTGTACAGTTCTCTGTTAAGTTTGAGACACCGCTTGGAGAACCCGCGCGGAGGTTCTTTATCGACCTCAAATTGGAGTAGCCATGGATAAGACTAGAGTAGACTTTGGCGACTCTGCGGAGAAAGCATTAGAGAGATATGTCAACGATCAAGACAACAAGACTCTCTCAAGAGATGAGGTGGTTGCTGGCGTAGGTCTAAAGAGAGCTTTGCCAGCTGATAAGCTTTTGCCTAAGATACTACCTGGTATGCCGATTAGCTCTATACGTATGACTGAGTATATACGGGAAACTAAGCTTCGCTTGAATCTATTAGGCTCGCAGTCTTCTAGACTAGGAACTGAAGTAGACTCTGCAGCGGGGGACTTCTGGTCTACCTTAGATGATATACAGGCTGAGACTAGAGCATTGGACTCAGATATCCAAGAGGAAGAAGTTAAGGCAGAGGACAAGTTTACACAAGTACATTACAACGCATTCAATAGACCTATCGATATGCAAAGTTTTGGTGCCCAAGAGGTAGATTGGAAAACCGGGTTGCCCTTCCTCAAGGGTCAACATCTAGCCGTCCTGCCTGGGGCAGGACTAACATTACCTATTGTTAATCAAGAAAAGGTTCTCATTAGAGAGATCCAGCTTGTGCATGAGAGTACTGATGTTGGGGATAGTCCAGTACCTATTATTGCTACAGACCCCTCTAACCTTCTAGATCCTGATAAGACCTTTAGGTACGTAATAGCAAGAAAGATCTACGATGATACAGGTAGGCTCTATAATTACACCGAGTCACGTTGTACTCTTCTGCTACAGCTTCCACACATACAGCTCCTTAATCATATTCATATCCGTCCTGCTTCTCATAGTCCTATCTTTGTAACCTCGGTGGCTTACATCAATAACTCTGGCCAAAGAGTTGAGTTAGATGTAGACGTTCTGAGTCTAGATAATTCTCTTACAATACTGCTTGAGCCTATAAGGGCTAGTCATTTGTATATCACAATGACTCAGTATGCTCCTGTTGAGCAGACAACAGTATTTACTGGAGACTTTGTAAAGACAAAGCTCAATGAGTTACTCAATGGTGCTAACTGGAGTAATGTCTTAGATGCAGATGGGGTCGATATAAAAGCGAAGGTATTTGACTTTTCACTTGAAGCGCTGAAGCTATCTCTACTCTCATATGGTCAGACAGGCTATTTTATTAGTCAGCCTATCAACGTTGAGAAACCTATTAGCTTTAATCTCTCAGTCGATACTGAGACTATCAAGATAGCTTCTGAGCAGTTGGCCTATGGTACGAATTACTTCTTGCCAGATGATACTGTGCTTTACGAGACCTATCTTAAGCTTCGCTTAGGTGATGATATATCTCAGAAGCAAGTGGATGCTTTGTTCCCTATACCTTCCACTAAGCAATCTCAGACTGAGATGCTTCCAATTATTGGTGGAGAGTCGAGGACTTGTTTCGTCCCAGACATATTCTTTGGTGCATTCAAGCGCAGGGCTGAGTATGTTCTGTATGCTGGTACTATTGCCATAGTAGAGCTGGAAGAGCCACATGGGATTAGTCAAGGTATCATCTATACTGATGAGCTAGAACTCTGGGTAAGTCGAGAGGATCCGGATAAGAACTTTGTTTCTGTCTATTGGAGTGCGCTGTCTCCTACTATGCTAGTTCTGTTAAGGAATGATGGCGTAACCTTAACAACTAGCATCTCAAGGAATACTACACCTAAGGCGCGCGTTCTTAGATATGCTGAGGTAGAGCCACTAGCTCTTTATGAAGAAGGTACGAAGCTAGAGTTAGGTGAGGACTACCTCTACTCACTTGATAGTGGAGTGACCTACTTAGATCACTGGGCGCTCATGAGTGAGTACGCAACTTATAGAGAAGCTATCTTTGCTGGGTCGTTCAGATTTAAGCTATTGGATCCTGACTATGATAGATACTACTGGTGTAGTTATAGACGCCTTAATACACAGTATCTACATCCTAGTAAGCTCTTGCTTCTAAACAAGAATTCAGTTATCTTAGACAAGAGGATACAAGGTACTAAGGGCTATGTACAGACCTGTATTGTACTAAGGGCAGATTCTCGTATACCTTACTTGAGTTCTGTCATCCATAACTACAAGTTGAAGGTTAGATAATGAGTCTAAGTGCTCTTCAATCGCAGAAGTTTATTGTGCAAGTTGAGATACTCTCTCAGTTACTGAAGAGGTATATTGACTTACGCAATAGAGCTCGTACGGAGGAGGAACAGCTTCTCCTAGAGGGGGAGGCTGTTAACTTACTTGAGAAAGTAATAGACCTAGACTTTAAGCTTACTGAACTTAAGGCTACAGACTCTGTGACTTCACAAGAGCTCTTCGGAACCTACAGTGATTTCGAAACTCTGTTGACCGTTGCTCTTACTAAGTTACGTAGATTTACTGAGTTGTTTCTTGATCACTACAATTTGAATCAAGCTCAGTTAAGAGCACTTATAGGTAAGCTAAAAAGGATTAGACAGAAGAAGGGTGTCCTCAAGCTTTGGAATTCTTCTGAAGCTAAGTACATACTCTCAGATAGCTTCTTGAACTTAGATAATCTAGACACTAGGTTTATCTCTAAGACGCCGTGTTCTGTTCAGGTAAGTGAGGGTATCCTTACCCTTCCTATTAGAACACAGAAGACTGTGACGATGAAGCGTGTAGCAGTAGGTCAGGGATCGAATGGTGTGCCAGGAAATTCAGATGTTGAGGTTACGACCAATAACATCAATATAGAGAATATCCTTAAGGCAGATCCTAACTACTGGTTTGAGTATGAGAAGTTGGATATTGGACCACTTGCTCTTAACCTTCAAATAGACTTATCACAAGAAGATATAGTAAATACCATCAGGATAGTACCTATTAACTTAGGTGAATCCCTGTCCGCTTTTGTAGAGGATATCCTCCTGTCTACAGATGGTAAGACAAGCGTCTCTGTGAAGACGCTTGTTTCTCCTAATCTAGAGAAGACTTTCTGGGAGGTAAAGAGCCTGACAACTGATGGATGGTCAGTAAGCTTTCTTCCTACTAAAGCCAAGACTATTGTCATTAAGCTCTCACAAAGTCAGAGCTATAGAATTCCTGTATCTCTAGGAACGTCAGCGACTGAGAGAAGTAGATATGCTATAGGACTAAAGTCTGTAGAGGTACTGAAGACATCTTATCAGCAAGCTGGTGCGATGAACTCTACTGAGCAATTACTACCAGCAGGGCTGTATGTGGGATTGCCAGTAGCAGATATATTTCCTCCTCAGCCAGACCTCTTTGATATAGTAATAGATATATCTAAAGATCATGGTGCTACATGGGAGTCACTAGATGACTTAGATACTGGTGTGGCTAAGAGCTTTTTACTAGATGGAGATGAAGTAGGTTTAGTATGGAAGATTTCTCTACAGAGAAACGACAGTGCGATTAGGCAAGTCAGTTCCTTCCTACCTGATACTAAGCGTATACGTCCTACACGAAACCTATTGCGTGCAGTGAGTACAGCACACTCTCCGTATAATGTGTCGTTGCCAGAGAAGCCTTATCAGAGCAAAGTATTTGCTATGCAGAGTCGTGTGGCTCGTCGCGGTGATCGCCATAGGAAATTGCTTGTTGGGTATGGAACTGGTACGGATACAAAGATAGAACTACCCCTGGATATAAGCTCGGCAGGTATAGATCCTGAAGAGGTTCACGTATATGTGAATGGTGTGGAGTACGCGTTTAACGCGGACAACTCAACCCTTGGAGCCAATGAGTGGTCTTTCTCAGATGACTTCACAGAGTTAGAGTTTAGCTCTGATCTACCTAATAGCTCAAAGGTAGAGCTTGTATTAGATCCAGAGGTTATGGAGTTTGAGCAACGTGCTGATGGCTTCTATCATCGTATGGAGTTACTCTTTGATCCAGACAAGAACTCTATAGGTATAGAGAGTTTGCCTAGGGATAAGTCAAAGGCTTCTATTACTTTACCTCGTGACAAGACTCTTATTAAGCTAGGCTATACAAATCTACTAGATGATTCTGTTCAGATAACTTCGAAGGAAGGCGTCACATATACTCAGGTGACTACTAGAACACTTGTTCAGTCTACTCCTGACTCTTACTATATAGATCCAGTGAATGGTCTCGTATGGTTAAACGCCCCATCAGATGCTGATACTATTAGACTCTCTTTCAATCATATGAGTGCAGTAGGTATTGGTAAAGCTGACTTTGATGTGGTGTATTCTGAAGATGGCCTTACTCCGTGGGGAGTTAAGGTTCCGTTAGATAAATTCATCTGTGTAAGTCAGACAGATACTACTGGTAACGCTACAAGTAAGATAGTAGACATTCGTACAGGTAGGTACGCGCAGCGTACTATAGGGTTAGTTGATGACACTAATTCTAAGTCGCTTAGCTACAATCATATAGTACGAGGCAGTGTCGTTGTCTCAGACAACTTGTTTGCTACAACTGAGAGACCAGAAGAAATAGAATTCATAGATGGGATTAGTGAGTTCTATGGTCTGTTGCACATGGAGGATGAGCGGACAACGCGCATCTACTCTACAGGTACGACGATTACCTTTATGCTCTCAGCTGGGCACTTATACTTTGCTGATCTAGGAGTACACTTTAGTGACTCCAATAAGTTTGCTACCCTCGTTGGGTCAGCTTCTGTAGTAAACTCTACGGGAGAGTACTTCATTGCTGCAGATGGTACAGTGACTGTCTATGTAACTACAGGTAATTACCTACCTGAAGATATTGAGATTTCCTACTACTATAAGGATCCA
>ERZ1292625.1997-Hain-H41-01um-R1-1997-length-20654-cov-12_pt1 | contig 20654 bp, 26 predicted proteins | sample MGYA00564400_ERZ1292625 | MGnify/ENA primary metagenome ERZ1292625 (study PRJEB36523, sample SAMEA6512639) | groundwater metagenome | collected 2019-01-08 | study: AquaDiva: Metagenomics assemblies of 32 groundwater samples
GCTTTCTAGGTTTCAACGCCGCCCCCACCCGTACCATACTGCGGCCATGCCAGCGGCATCGGAATGCCCACCAGCGCCATTATTCGCATGGGATACCTGCCCTACCACGCCCAGGGTGACGTCTTTGATCCTGAGAATCCCTTGTCGAACTTGAACCATGCCAGCCTGTTCACCGGAAGCATTTACCCCACCGGCCAGCATCGCGTCCCCCTTAGTCGTAAACGCAATCCATGGCAAAGGTTCGCGCCGGTCAAGGGTCTCACTCTCGCCAGTCTCGGCATTTATCACTGTCGTGATCGTGTGTGCGTGATCGTCTGCCTCAACCTTGCTGGATGTGATGACGCTCTTTGATTCGTCCTGCACTATGACATCAGGCAATTTCAATTTCTTCTTGGTTTTTGCCCCGCCAGCATAGACTTTCACCGGCTTTTTAATCTCAACTCCGACCATAGGCAAGCTCTTTATTTCTGGCGCAACGGTAGCGGGCACAGAAACGCCTACAGGCGCTTCGGGCGCTTGACTGTACCAATGCCATAGCCAAGCACTGAAAAATAGCACAGCGCCACCTATGGCGAGCGGTTGCCAGTGCGAAATCAGCCAAATAAATATCCCGCGCTTATTTTTCAGTTTTGCCCTGAGCCTTTCTACTTCATCCTCAGCAAACTCTTTTATCCCAGACATTTGTCATACTCCTGCTGGCGGCGAATCGTTAGCCCACGTAGCGGCTTTCCTTTGAATTTATTCCAAACGAGTATTTGTTCGCAGGCTCCGGCATAGTCTTCGGCGTTTAATTTTTTGATTAGCGTAGAATTGCAGAAAGCAGATATGCCGATGTTGTAGCTCAGAGAAACGTAGGAATCGAATTCGTGTTGATGCAGCGGAACTTTGATACATTTCCGTATCCCAGCCGCGTATTTGTTTTCCAGATTGTTCAGTAGGAAAACCATCTCACGCACCGGCTCTGTCGTGTCACCAATTTTCACACCATCAGTCCTACCGAACCCGATCGTAGGAACATCACCCGGTACAGGAATCGTCGCTTTGTCAGAAAACCATTCGCTTTGTGCTACAGATACAAGTACCGCTGCTGTTACTAATATTCCAGCGACGGATTGCCGTGCGGTTGGTTTAATCATGCGGTCTATACCATGACTGCCGCTTTCTGCATTTCCATTTCTCTAGCGGTTTGGGCACGGACACGGATTTTATTTCCGTTATCCTTGGAATGCAGCGCGGCAGGATCACGATCTGTATATTCGCTGTCTCCGCAATCATGCCAAAAGTTGTGGCAAAAGAATAGTTAATCATGCGCCTGTCCCGGATTGTCGTCCCGTTGGTTTAATCAATTTTGCCTCGAAGTATGCTGGCAAGCCCTACAAAAATCAAGGCAACCACGCCAATACCGGCAGCGATCCTTAGTATCCAACTAACCACATCAACTATTGTCATTTTTATTTTATAAAATCGCAGTGAGTTTAATCATGCACTTGTCCTACCTCATCGAATGGAGGTTGAATGCAATATGTATCATCCCATTTTCCACTCCACTCATGTTTTGGGTCAAAGTAGAAATACTCAAACTCTGTTCCATGAGAAAAACGGTTGAGAATTTTAACCCACCACCCCCCAGGAACGGCGGTACGCATCAACTCGTCCGAGAGCATTTCATCACGCAATCTGCTTTTCATCGTATCGGCTCCACGGTAAAGAATCTCAGAATTATCCCGCCTAATGCATCAACAGCCATTAAGATTGCATACGTAATAGGAGAAATTTCAGCCTGGAACAGCGTCGCAAAGACGGCTAATCCAGCCAGCATAATTAACATGCCGGTGTGGAAACGTAGCGTCTTCGATTTACGTTTTAGTTTTATCAACTTTCCCGTCCAACTTCGTTTCGATTTTGTCTAGCTTTGTAAACAGCGCCTTTATATGCTCGTGCATTTCATCACGCTGGATGTATTTCCCTGCCACGAGAATTTCGATGGCTGATAATTTATCCATCATATCCCGTTCAGAGGATTGCAAAGCTCTCACCAGCTCTTTGTCTGATGACCTTAGCTCCTGCAAACTCTCCCACATAGTTTTCATCCACCATCCGCCCAAAGCCCCAAGGGAGGTGATTACAATATTGAACAAATTTTGATCTAACATCACAGCACCCATGCCGTCAACATACCGAGCAGAAATGTACCGGCAAGAATTGCGCCCACTATGACATGCGAATCGCGCCGGTTAGCTATGCGCCACAACAGACTTTCTACGCTGCGCTCAATCTGCGGCTTGACTACCGGTTTGCGTTTTGCTTTAGTTGTGCCTAACATATCATCCCCCAATAAGTAATGCCGTAACGATTGCCCCACCTGCCCAGAAACTCAAATCCAATTTACTCATACGCGAAAAGTCCCAGCCCCGATCATGCTGATTTAGCTCGCGCAGAATGCCTAACCAGATCGCTGCGATAACAGCAAGTACAGGCGGAATTGGAAATACAAATGCAGCAACAATGATGCTGGCATATGCCACATGCCCGGCTTGATCCAGCGCTTGCCGAAAAAATGTTTTTTCTGTCATAGTAATTTTGCCTGCAATAATTTTATAGTGCGATCCTTCGCAAAATAAAGAAGCAGGTATTATCCGTAAGGTCTGGCGCATTGTTGCCAAAATGTGGTCTTACAATATCCCCCGCAGAAAGTCGCGCTACTGCTACACATGATGATCCGCTATTGATTTGCGAATCTGTTAAACCAAGTCTGTCAGCAATATTTATTGATATAATTGATGTTGTCAGTTGGCTTGAGTTAAGGGAGATACCTATATTCGCCGCCGTTGCTAATCGCCCATCCCCATAAACAATCGAATAAATACCGGGAGCATTGATAGTAAACGATGCGCCATTAGCGGCAGAATCGGCATATACATTTGCGCCCACGGAGGTCATTTGCGTAGTGAATCTGCGTATTTTGGTATTGGTCGAGCCAGCACCATTGCCGGTATGACAATATATTAATTGGTCAGAAAATCTTCCAGAGATAATAGATATTTGCCATCCATCCAAAGTTCCGCTAGTCGTCGCCTTTGGCCATGCCAGTACAAGATCACCGGCTACCGTAGTGTAATTCTCTGCGCCAGGAATAAGTAGCGTCGTTGCGTTATATGTCAACGTCACGGCACCAGAAAATCTCAACAGAATCGGCCCTCGATAGGTAGTGCCAAAACTAGTGATGGTCGTTGTGCCAGTTACCCGGAGTTTGGTAGACAGTGCCGCCCCAATAGAACAGGTAGCTGCCGATGCAATATCTAATTCAGATTTTTCGGTGAACTCGTTTAGTGCATCCCATAATGCACCGAAACCAGTGCGAGCCGTGGCATTTGATGGAAGTGGGTAAGTGTCAGATATTGCCGTTTTTGCTGGAAGTGCGGTCATATAAATCCTTAAAGGTCAGCAGTTACTCGAACAACATTAGTGCCATCAGCATAAATAATGGCTCGCATTCCAGCGGCAACCACTATACCTGTTCCCGATGGTGGAATAAATTGCAAACCGAAGCCGCCTGTAGTGTTATTGAATACAGTGTACTGCTTCGCTGCCAATGGTACAACGATATTTCTTTGCGCTGTAAGCGTCCCGGTAAATTCCAGAATATCATTCACCGCTTGCGCTGTTGATAATGTGGTATTTGCATCCGTCATGGCCAATGCCAGCCGTCCGACCGGCGGAATATTTGTCATGCGCCAGTCTGTATAGCTAGTAACAGTTGATGTTCCTACGACTATCTGATAGAGCGGTATTTGTCCGGCAGTAAATGACGTTGTATTTTTACTCACCACGCCGGCTCGCGTTGCCTCAACATAATTTGTGAGACTGGCAGTTAATGCCAATGTGCCATTTGCGATAGTAGTAAGTACGCCATCCAGCAAAATCTTCCCACCGAAATATCCCCATGTCAAACCGATTGCAGTCAGCGCGTTGCGACCAAACAACGATGCGGGAGAGTATGCATCGAACAAAGCGTTAGCTGTGATTTCCTTGCCAGATTGTGCGGATGTAATTTGCGTGATGTTGCTTGCACTATTAGCCATTTGTCATTTCCTTAAAAAGATTTGCTGCCTGCAAAACCGCGCCCAACTTGAGCTGAAATCTGATAAATGCTTATTGAAAAATTTATCGTTACAGATGCTCCGAAATCCGTAGTTTGATTTGCCAGAGAGTACGAATATGACGGAGTAGTAATGCGAACCGTCCTGACTACCAGACCAGTGAGGCTATTGATTATGTCAATATCATACGATTCAGAATCTTCGCTCAATGCCACATCCGCAAGATCACGCCAAGCTGTATCGACTCGATCACACCGCGTCCAGGCAAAATTCCAGAATGCCGATAGCAGTTGCTTCACGGCGCTCACATGTACTGGAGCAAGTGGTTTTAATCCCACTCCGGTATTTGTAAATCTTACCGCTTGCGTCTGACTGAGCGAAGCGCCAAACGAAACCGGTTTATAAAATCGTTCTGCATTTATTCCAGACAACCCCTCATTAGGGCGCATCGTCCCGGCCACGGTCAGCAAGACAAAGCGTTCTGCTGCTGAGTGGTTATTTAGATATTGGTCAGTCCCATTCCTGGCACGGACGAATCCAGACAGGGTATAGGTATTCGCTGCAATCAGAGTGGCTTCGCGGAAATGGAGTATCTCATTCCCTATGACGCAAGCATTCTCACCATTAATCAACTGTTCATACGTGATCGATGAAAGAGTACCGGAGGTTAGAAATACCGTCACTGAATTTTTCTCATCCGGGAAATTCTCGCCAGTCCATGCGCCAAGGATCGTGAGACATGTTCCTAGCGTGGCACTATTCGCGGCAGTACCGGCAGAGGTAAAAGATACGCCATCGACTGAACGGTAAAGCGTAGAGCCATTCCATCCAGCTTTATATCCGCCAACTGCGACATAAAATCCAGCATCATTATCTCTAGCCTGCACAATCGGTATATCCAGATATTCTGCACGGGTAGCGCCCGGTACAGATATTTGCACATCAGCTATCTGTTGAGTTGCGGCAGTTGCATTCGAGTTTATGATGGTGGCATCATCGGCAACTCCAGCCCATTTTATCAATGAACCTGACTCTTCTTTTTTTATTGCGCGGATACGATAATTTATTCCGTTACTGGATATGTCGAATACATCAGTTGGCTCGTATTTCGCATACTTGCGCGAAGTGGAAAACTGGAAAGAAGTGCGCCCTACATGCGCGTCATACATCAGCACGTCCGCAATCTTGGCGGCTTTGGCCGGAGTCAGATTAAGTGCCAGGTCTTCGATCGCTTGCTGATTGGATGTAGTAATCAAACGCCTGGCAGATTCCGTTGCCAGCAAATAATCCGCCACCATATTGTAAAAATTGACATTGACAGTTTGCGGTAACTCGACTTCCTGAATGCGTTGTACCGCCAATGGTTCTGCGGATTGAGTGCCATATTCATAAGCGCCAATATCATCGAATGGTATGCTGACAGCATTGCCACCACGCTTGACGAATTTCAGCTTGTCATCGGATTCTACCGCATCGAAAAAATATGCTTTTTGCAATTGCAGTAAAGCGGCGCGAACAGTCGATACGCGAATAACTGCATATCCATCGACAATATCCGTAAGCTGGGTTACGTCAATTTGTCCGGCCGTCAATCCAGCACGAAGGCATAAATCAGTAACTACTTGGGATAATGGGATCGTCGTGATTGAGAGTCTTTTCCCCAGTGAATATTTATGCAATAGAGAAGTGGATGGTGTCGTTACCTCAGTAGCATAAGCAATGCCAGAGCTAGCATAGACCGATTGCCCGGTGACAAACCCTGTCGCAATTCCAGCGCCGACATAGGTATCTATGAGCGCGAATGTCGCAGGATTGTAAAGAAGAATATTTGTACCGGTATCAACATAAATAATATCCTCATCCGTGTCGTACCACATCTCTTTTGGGCTGGTAGTTGCAATAGCCAATGAAATGGTAAGCGCAATCGGATCGACAATATATATCCCGGCCTGAGAGTTGTCACCCCAGAATATTTTATGCCGTTTGGAATCGTAGGCAAGCCGTCCATTCTGTGCGGTGGATGACCATCCAGTAGCATATAGATCAATTAACTTTATCCCAATAAATCCAGCTTGAGTATTGACAATGCTTATCCAATTGCCATATCCGATGAATGCAACTCTGGATATATCCGGCATAGTAATCTGCGAAAATGTCCAATTAGGAAGCGGGATATATTGCACCACACCTAAATCATCAGTGACGCGCGCCATGTTGCCATAGTCATATTCACGAACTGCTAATACTAAATATGAAATACCGGTGCTTATTCCTACGTAAATCTGCTGTTTATCAGCATTATAAGCAAGACACCCACCAGGGCTATCGACTGCGCCGCCATAATCTGTATCGCTCAAAAGCAAAATAGACATCGAATCTGGATCAACTATAGAAATTGCATATCCAGCCTCGAATGAATTATTGCCCTGCCCTATCCAGAATGTCCTGGATGATTCTGTATAAATTATAGATAAATATGTATATGAAGCTACTCCCAGGTCTATTGACGCAATCAGAGCATCAGTGTTTGGGTTATAAACTTTCGCGTAAATATTTGTTCCGTCACCATATGCCGTCCAGATATATCCTGTCACGGGATCAATGGCTACGCCGCTTCCAACGCCGATAGTCGATGCGCCAGCATAGGAAAATGTGCCGTTCTTGATAACCTCAAATTCTAGGTTAGGTATGCGATTTCCATAATCAGCAAGCTGCAAACCAGTAAAAACCACATAAGCCAAGCCGCGATAAGCTGGTACATTTCCCACTCCCTTATCAGCTTCGATCGTAGGATCGGCAAGTTGAGTTTCCGATCCGGGATAAACCTTCATCACCGCCGCGATTACATTGCTGGCAGAGATGGTATCGTTATCCGCATCCGCGCTAATATTGTAAATCAGTTCCCCGTTTGCCCATATTTTGCGGATGCCGGTTATCGGGCCTTCGCATAATGCCACTGCCATATTTGCAGAGTATGAGTATGTCGTCGATTCAGATGAAGGCCCGCCCTTACCGAACAACCCGCCGCTGCTTGACGTGTTCGCAGTCTCAATCAAATCCTGCGCCCAGATAACATTTCCGGCCATGCGCATCGATCCCCACATGATCGGAATCGAGACTCCCCACGTGCTGACCTGCACTTTCAGATCACCGAGACGCGGCCCACTATTTGCATTGGTCTGCGGATCGACCATGTTCCCCAGCGCAGCCCCCACGGTAAAACCGATAGCTGCTCCGATAGGCCCGCCCAGGAAATACCCGGCAGCGCCACCGACCAGCGTTAGCGCCTCGCGTGCCATTATTCGACTCCAATAAAACGGTATGCCGCGACGATTCGTTTTATCCAAACATCATCAAGCCTGGCTTCGACAACTTTGCGCGAAGGCGCGTAGGAATGGATAATCGAGAATCCGCCAGCAGGATAATCTGCCACGATTGCAAGATGCGTGGGTTCAGCCTGAAAACGGAATAGCAGCACATCCCCGGCCTTGATTTCTGCCAGCGGGATTTCGCGCATATTCTCTTGGCATGATTTCTTTAGGGTTGCCCCATCTGGTATCGGTGCATATCCCAGCAAATCGAATGCTGTCAAGCCAAGCGTTTTCGCAACGCCCACTATCAGCCCGGCACAATCGCAGCCTATGCCTTTTAGTCTGGCCTGGTGCTGAAACTTTGTGCCAAGATATTCCCGCGCTTCGGCTACGATCAACTCTCTCATACTCCGCCCACCGCCATAATTTGATCGGTTCCAGGTACATGCGGTTCACCGCGAAAATTCACGGCGTTGGCGAATTTTGTCTTGCAGTCCTCAATGAATCTTTTCTTGCATCCGGGATATGCAGAGTAGGTATCAGTCAATGCAATTGCATAAGGGAACGGAAGCTGCATGGTAAACACATCAGCGATGAATGTTTTGATTTCCATGCTCAAACCGATATTACCGCCTGATGTGAATGTCATAAGACCATTGTCGAAATATCCATCCGCTTCGGTTCTAGCTGAATCGGTAAATACCTGACTGCTAGTGGCGATGGTGACCGATCCGGTTACAGTAATTGCCGCAAGATTTACCTTGCATCGCGCATCACCTAAATCAGCCCTGCATGATGCGGAATAAACCTGTCCTAGATTCTGTTGCAGTTGCTGTGCGATGCCGCGCAACTCAGCAATGAATTGCTGTCTTGATGTTTTGATTTCACCGAGTCTGCCTGAGCGAAGACGTAATCTGTCCATAGTCAGGTCAAGATAATTCACCTGGAATATTTCAATGGCCGCAAAATCCCATAACCCGGCTTGAATATCGGCATCGGTTATTTGTGCGCTGTCTAGAAATCCTATGACGTCCAGATTATCAACTGCCAGGTCTGAGTTGCTTGCAATTGCAGTGGGCGTGCAACCGGAAGATGCTGAATAAGTAACGCCGGAAATAACCAGGTCACTTATATTACTGGTGAATCCGTAAATTGTGCCATTTTCAAGCGTTGCCTTCCAGCAGGTTGCGAGTGTAGTCACCTCCTGATTCAGGTGCGTGTTTAGTGCAGCGGAAATAGATTTCATATTTCAATTTTCACTCTAATTTCCACGATAGGAATCCCGCCCCAGGATGCATATCCATAAGCGTCATGGCTTGCTTTCATTTGGTCAACATCAAACCGGCACGGGACATCAAATTCACCTGACCATGTGAGAGTCTCAGACGCCTGCGGATATTTTGAAATAGTACCGCCGCTGGTATATAGCGTATATGCCGTTCCATTTATGCCGGACAGATCGAAGTAATCAGTTTGAGAATTAGATACCGTGAATGCCAGATTGTTTATCTGAGTCATACCACCAGCGCTGACGATATAAATGACAGTACCATTAGCAAAGCCATGCGCGGTCGAATGGATACGTACGGCATTGGTTTGAGTGGCACCATATTTTATAGCCGTGCCGCCGCTGGTATAAGCTCCGTATGCAGTTGTATTAACACCGATGCTGAATGTATCTACCGTAAGAAACGTGATGGTAAAATAAAGACCGTTTACCTCAGTCATTCCCGCAACAGAATCAATTCTGATTTTATCGTTAGTCGAGAAGCCGTGTCCAACAGCAGTGACTACACCAGGGTTTGCCTGCGTAATTCCAGTAATTGCCTTGCTGATATTTGAGTCAATTGTTTTTGCTGAATCGGCAACGAATGTAATTATGCCGGTAGCGTTATCAATGGAGATATTCCCGGCAGCGCCGCCATAAGTAACGACTACCCCGCCGCGTTTCACCTCAACTGTATTTGCAACAGGCTTAGAAATTAAACGGCTCTCTACAAGCGCCCCGGTTACATAATTCTTATAGAGTTGATGTGTAGGCATCCCCGTACCTAATCCAGCGGTCAAAGCCCCTGTAGAATGAGTTACCGAGTGATCTATCGAATCACGAAACCTAAAGCCATGCGCCCGCCCCTTGCAGTTGCGGAAAAATGCAATCAGAACATCCATATCAGCCTGATCTTTAATGCCATGTGAAACATCATAGGCCGCACGGGATACAGACCAATCCGGGTTGCGTTGTTCATACCCTGAATTCATGGCGACAACATCAGTGTTATACCCAGGCCCGCCTACTGCGCCATAAGCTACTCCGTCAGGAAAACGTGGCGTCTCTAGGAAGCTCATGCGTTCCTCGCAATTGCACGTCTGACTGCCAAGCCTGCCGATGAAGCAATCTGTTCCTGTGTGCGCCTATCGGCAGGCTGTTGCAGAATGAAATTATTTACAATTGTCATAGCCTGATTTTTCATTCCCGCCATAGTTATTCCAAGGCGCCCGGAACCATCCCGCTTCAATGGCATAATTGCCTCCGGCCCGGCCTCGCCCATCAGGCCATTTCTGAATTGACCACCGCTGGCAAATGCGAATTGAGTAGGCGAATTGAATATCCCGCCGGTAGCAAACTTTGCTATACCGTCAGCAAATGATGCGCCTTTAGCAGCAGGCCACAATGCCCTTGACCCGGACAATGCCGCAGCCCCGGATGAAACTGTTTTAGCCCCTCCGCCAGAGAATGCCGATAGCAAAGATATGCCAGCTTCAAACCATTTTTTACCGCCGTCCGCGCCGAAAAGTGCAGCAGATATTTGAGCAGCAGCAGCATCAGCGGCCATGCGCTCAAGCATATCAATCCATGCATCGCCAATATTTTGAAAATTGCCTTTCATCATGTCGTAAAGGCCGCTTCCAATTGATCGCTGGATGTTCGCCTGGAATCCGATCAATACCGCTGTCATATCTTCGACCGATCCCTTCATCGCGCTTTCGGCTGATTCGATACTGCGCGTAGCCGCCTTGTCGAAAGTTTCCTGCGATATGACGCCGGCATTAAGCAGTTCAACATATCGCGCCAATTCGATATTTCTCTGGACAATAGGATCGACCGAAGCCGCCAATGATTCGCCCTCTTTCCTGAGCGCAGCCATTGCTTCAACTGAATCATCGTAAGAATCATTCATCAACTTTGCTTCTTCTAAAATCTTATCCATGCCAGCGCCTGAGCGTGCTTTCTCTGCTTTAGCGATGCTCTCGATAGATAGCTTGTTGAAGTTTTCCTGAGTAAGTAAAGTCTTGTCCAGCAACTTCACATATAATGCCAATTCAGTATTGCGCTTGGCGAATGGGTCTACGGATTCCGTCAAAGATTGCGCTGTTTTGCGAAGTGATTCTAAATCGTCTTTCGCCTTCTTGAGCTTATCTTCATCTCCGATAAATCTTTTCAGGATGTTTTGATCTGGCTCTTTTGTCGTGGACGGCTGGACAAACTCTCCGACCTTTATCGTCTTACTCAAATTATTCAGATACCGCATTTTCCGTTCAACATCAGCTATCTGTTTGTTAACTGAATCAATATCAGAGAACAGAAAGTTATTTATTTTATTGCCTATGCTTGGCTGTTGCAGATCATCGCGCAGAACTTTCAATTTATTGAGTTTTACTGTAAGGCTTTCAACTGAATCGCCGGTAGTAAACTCACGAAATTTACTTAGCATATCGGTCATGGCAGGGAGTATCCCGCCCACTATATTCACGGTGACGCCGCTCAACTGCGCTTTCATGATCGTCAATTGATCGTTGAATTTATCGGCGTCATCCGTCATTTTTTTGGTGACGCCGGAAGCTTTCTCTCCCTCTGTCACCATGCGCCCAATGGCGGCGCCACCCTCTGACAAAAGCGGCACAATCGATTGCCATGATTTCCCAAACACAATGGATGCAAACGCCGCTTTCTGCGCTGGATCAATGATGGAATTATAAATGTCGGCGACCTGCTTCAGAGCCTCTAATGGCTCGGTCGCAGTGATTCCGATCTCTCGGAATTTGTCGGAATTTTTGCCCATGTTAGCGGACAATTTTGAAACGGAATTTGCGACACCATCCAGGTCAGTACCGGATTGTTTCGCGGCTACGCTCAATCCTGACAGACGTTCGACAGGTATGTTGAGGGTCTTACTCAAATCATGAAATTTATCGAGCGCGTCGATGCCGCTTTTTGCAAACGCCACCAGCCCGGCAGCGGACAAACCAACTCCAATAACGCCTAGCGCCGAATTGATATTCCGGCTTATGCGGCTGGCATTGGATTGAAATTTATTGAGGTCATTTGTGATCTTGTCAACGCCTGAAGCAAACCGCGCGACATCAGCATTAAAACTGACTGTGACTCCTCTGCTCATTTTTGCCCGCTATAGATTAAGTTTTTTTGCCAACAAATCAGCCGCTGCGGTAGCAGACTGGACGATTAAATTAACCGCAGATTCGCGTTTTTCATTCCATGCATTTTCAATAAAATGTCTTCCGTCTATTTTGGGATTTCCGGGTTGGGTTTTGCGTCCGGTGCGAGAACCGAAAGCGGCTCTAATGGCTGATCTAGGCCCGATTCTGACGCCATGTGGCGACCATCCGTCTTCAAGAAAACGGCCATAATACGGATCGTCTTTTTTCTTTTTGGCAATCGTGAGATATACGCCTATCATATCGCCAGAGAATGTCCCGCGAAACTGTTTTGACTTGATGATGCGAAAGCCCTTGCGGAGTCTGCCGGTTTTGATTTTCGTAGTCGAGTCAAGGTTTGCGATAGCCGCCCGGCGGATTAGCTGTGCACCTTTTCTCAATGCGCCGAGTACCACTTTATCCCCGAGCTGCTGGGAATATGCATAAAGCGTACGCTGCACCTCTTTCAGCCCGGTTATTTTTATTGCCTCCCCGCCCGCGATGATGGCCATTGATGATCCCTTATGCAAATGAGCTGAGTAATCAGCAATTCAATATCGACAATCCCATGAATTTCGCATAAAACAGGAAGCGCATTCCAGTCAATCGCCCTGCCGGATTGCAGCCAAATTCTGATAGCAATGTCGCATTCTGCTGGTGGTGCGCCCGGCGGGAACGGCTGGCTTAACTCATCCAGCCAGGCGTCTATTTTTTTACGGCTTCTTCCTGTCTGCGCTTGTGTGCAGAATATTCCGCAGTAATGGCATCCGTGAGCGGTGCCCAGAATTCAGGATTGTCCTGCACCCATTCTACAAAAAGTTCTCTCGAGAATTCGGCTGCTGTAGAATCCCCGCCGGGCACCAGATCAAGTTCCGTAAAACCCTCCCAACCCACCACGAATTTTTCCAGAATATCCATCTGCAAATTTTTCACGCCAGTCCGAATTTCGTAGACTTCCCAGTCCGTAGGACGACGGCATAGAAATATTTTCCCATTCACCTCGACTCTAGTCTGGCGTGCCTTGCGGATGCGCTCGATCAAATTACTCATTAAGGAATACCGTAGGTAGGCGCACCATTCATGGATACCGCAGCGGGCGAGGTGGTGACGCCTTGCGATGCGCCGCCCGGCATTCCGGCGTATCCGATAGACCCATAAAACAGGGTGTATCTGCCATTGGGCCAGGTGATGCGGAAGCCCTTCGCCGCGCGGATGTCGAATGCCGCCAGCATAGCGATTTGCGCGGCATCCGAGGGATCCCACTGCATGGTCATTCCGAAAGATGCGGCGGTGGCGCCCACGACAATTTGTTTGTCCACTTTGTCTTGCACCGTGGTGGTATCGACAAATTTAATATCGCCGCCCGAAGGGGTAAATTCCTGCACCCCGGCAATGGTGGTGCCCAGAGTCAGCTTGGTAAATGTGCCGGAGGTGAAAACTCCATACAACAGGGTGCTCAAACCAGTCGATCCGGTTGCAGTATTCCGCAACTGAAAATCGTTTGCGGTCTTGTTTACCACGACAAACATTCGTTCATTGACCTCTATCATGCCAAGAGCATTTAGCAGCACGATGTCGCCGTCAAGCAGGCCGTGTGCAGTCGATGTAAATACGCCTGGCGCCGCATTGGTTGCAGCGGAAATTGCGGTAGCTGTACCAGCCGCGCTTTGCATCGCCAGCACTAAACCAGAATTTGTATAAATTGTCATTTCTAAAGCTCCTCTTAAATTAAAGTACCCGGTGAACCTTCAAGCGTTGCATAATTTATTTCGTATGACATTATGATTTCAGCATGGTCAATGCTGCTTTCTTCGATGACTACATCCATGCTGGTATTTTTCAGAAACATCGAATGAATCTGTGGGACTGTGGCACGTAATGCCGTCTGCGTAAGTTTGGTTTCAATCTCAAGAGCTACCGCATCCATTTCATCTTCGATGGTGTAAGTATCTCCGCTACCCGGCAATCTCAACATCCCCGCCACTGTCAAGGTCATGCGCCTGTCATAGATGCAGGGATTATTTACAACGCTCGGATCGGACTGCTCCGATTCTGAAAATACCATCAGGTACGGCCAGATTTGTAAAGTCGATGCGATGCGCGATTCCGTTACCGATCCCCACGCGACCGGCGAGGTGGCGAGGATCGTGGCGACCGCCTCGCGAATTATTTGTCTAGCATGACTCACAGCTGATAATGCTCTATGACATAGTCATTGAGCAGGCGCTCAATCGGTTTCGGCACATGCGACACTATCATGCCGTTTTCTGATTGCGGCTGAAAATTCATCCAGTGCCCCACCAGCAGCATGATGGCTTCTTTTATGAGCGGTTCGACAGCCGCCGCAGCACCGTAACCTGCCGTATATTGTATGCGTACGGCATTGCGCTCATCCCTGATCGAAGGCCAGACAGAGCCATACGCCAGCCGGACAAACGGGATTCTATCGTAGGTATCCAGCACATAATCCGTTGCTGTCAAAGTAATGACAGTGCCATTTATGTCAACGTATTTCAGGGATACAATGGCAGATGCGGAGGGCAGTCTAAATTCATCCTGAAATTTGTCAAACCGAATTTCACGAGTCTGCGTGATAAATGCCCGGTCAGTAAAATTCTCGCACCATTGCCGCGCCTCGGTGATGCGTCTGGTGATGATTGCGTCGCTCGCAGTATCGACAGCCTTTACTCCGATCTGCGCTTTCATTTCTGCCAGCGCTACCGGCTCTAATGCCGGAGGGGTTATCACTTTCATGCTATCTGCTCCCGGACTGTCACCGTGATTAAATCTGGATTTGACAGCTTGAAAGCGCCTGAATCCGTGATCTCGATCTCGAAGGCCATAGCCGGTGCAATCAATTCATCTGCAAGGAACTTGTAGCTGCAAATTCCAGACGCGGGAGTGACGATTGTCATTGTTTTATCGGCAACGGTTCCAGTTAATCCCTTCCAGCGCAGCTTCACTGTTGCGCCGGTCAGATTGATAGCTGCGCCGCTCGCATCCTTGCAAGTCACAAGCAAAGTTGATCCTGTATCATTACTGACAAAATCCGCCATAACCCGCCTTAGTTAAGTTTAAAGTTCACTTCGACTGCCTTGCTTGACTGATGTGTGCTGCTCTTTGCCAGACTTGGAACGAATCTCACATAACCCGCTGCTAGCGAATCAGCGAATGAAACATGTTGAGAATTGGCAATGTCCAGCGCGGTCAAATAAATCGGAGTGACTGAGCCGGTAGCTATTGCAAGTGCTTGCCCACTAATTACGATTTCAAGATTGAGAGACAATATTCCGGTTACCGCCGTCATGCTCTGACCAATCAACTCAATCGAAATACCGGCGCTCGGCGTTACACTTCCAGCAGTAACCGCCAGTTCTGAGCCTGTCAGAGCGACAGAATTGCTCGGACTGACTGCGCCAGCAAATGCGCTTAATTCCTGCCCTGTGAGCGTTACAGCGGTTCCGCTGGTGACTGTGCCAGCGGATATTGCTAACTGCTGACCAATAAGGGCAACAGTGCTAGCCGATGCGAGTGTTCCAGTTGCTGCGGTTAACGTTTGCCCTGATAGCGATATGACATTGTTTGCCGTTAACGTGCCAGCCGAAATCGCTAGAGCCTGACCGCTCAAAGATAAAACGGTATCACCAGTAGGGGAGAGTGTCCCCTGCGCTAAAGTTGCCTGACTGCCCGTGAGTGCAACGGCATTGCTTGGCGATACTGTTCCAGCAGAGGCAGTCAACAGTTGCGTGGTGAGTGCGATGCTGTTCGCGGGTATGAGCGTTCCTGACGCTACTGCAAGGGCTTGACCACTTATCGCAACGGCATTGTTCGGTACTAATATTCCCGCTGATGCGGCGAGTTGCTGGCCGGTCAGTAGTATCGCATTGTTCGCTACTAATGCGCCCTGCGCTGCTGTAAGAGCCTGTCCGGTTAGCGCAACACTTATTCCTCCGGCTGCCGCTTCATTTGCGCCATAAAACGGGCTTCCATCTGATCCATAAAATGATGCAGCATCATCCCCATAAAATGATGTTTCGCCATATTCATCAAGCGTACCGGTAGAAGCAGCAATTTGCTGGCCTGAGAGCGGTATGCTGTTTGACTTTCCAAGTGTACCGGCAGAAGCCGTCATCAACTGCGTGGTTAGCGCAACCGTTCTATCAGGAGATTCCTTGAAAACCGCAACCGCGCTAGACCAAATCTGTGAGGCGGAGAGTGTCGCGCCGTAATTTACTGATGTGGTGGCGCTGACAACCTTCGTTGCAAGCGAAGTATTATTTCTGGTGGCAGTTGTCCCGCCGGTACTGGCCTTCTCGATTATTTCCGTCAGGCCATTGTCGTGCGAACCCCAAGTGCTAGTATCAATATTCGAGAACAGCGCAACAACAAGAGAGTCCGCTTGTGTAAGCGTTCCGGTCAGCCCGGTGGTACCCGCCGTACCCGTTGCTGTGTTCGCGTTGGTTACGTCCAGCGGTGTAGCATGGATTCCAGACCACTCAGACGCGCAGCCCGCAAACTTGTTGGAGGCGGCAAGTGTAAATGTCCACGTTACGCCCTCCGTGCCATCTGCGATTTTGTAGTAAATCGCACTGTCAATTCCAGCGCCATTACCGCCCGCATTAGCTAAAGAGCATGAATGCGGTACTGCCGTAACCGTTGTATCACCACGCCACGAGAATGCGAAAGCAACCAGATTCCCGGCAGTCGGCGCGGATGCAAAAGTGAACGTGACGGACGCTGATGCTGCCCCGCCGGTCGAATTTCGCTGTGCTGTTAGTTCTGCGATAGCCATGACCTACCGCTCCTAACTAAATGTATTCAGAGAGTTGTGTATAGAATTTGTGTACACGTCCGCCACCAAGACTGCATAAGTCACTGACGGGATCGCCCCAAAGAACTTTGGCCGCACCGTTACCGATTGACATATTAAGTCAATCTTAGAAGGCCGGTGGTCTGGTCATTGGTAGGCATGGTCAGCGTGAAATTGCCTGCCGTGACAGTCTGCGAACTGAACGTGTACGAAGCTACTGAGTTCACGCCAGCCGCCGTGAAGTTGTAAATCAGGCAGCAGTCGAAAGCGGTTGCCAGGGTCACAGTCGTCCATGCGAAAGATGCCGAAGGCGTCCAGTAGGTAACGTCAGCGGTATTCGCCGGAGCATTCGCATTTGTAATTGCAACCCCGCCAGCCGTGTAATTCGTGCCACTAACCTCGCCTGTCACAGAATAGGCAGTGGTGGCTTTGTTGATGGTTGCACTTGCCAAGTACAGCGCCGCTTTGAATGAATCTTTCGTGGTTGCTGCGCGAATAACCGATGCACCGAAAGCGTGTAGCCCGTTGAAAAGGTCTGTTTTAAAACTGTTACATACCGCTTGAGTATTTGCCATTATTAACCTCCGAATTGAACTTGTTCAGCGCCCATTTCAGCGCCTTTTAGTTTGTTGATGTGTACCGATTGCTTCACGATTTCACCGTTCAAGGTGTACGTTTCCATAAACCCGACTTCTTCTTCCCCGATATGCCATGCACATGAATATTCCAAATCAGCTATAGGAAGATTTCCATGAATGGTGTAAATTAGTGGAACGATTTCTTTATCCAAGATCTTTTTCTCCATATAGCCGGTATCTTATGACAATCACTTGCGCGGGCGCCCAGGTTTGCGCTGCACGGTTTCCGGGGTTATTTCCGCAATCGGCGAAAATGGAACTGCCCAACCCTCTATAAGCGCCACATCGGCCAAGCTCTGCGGCAAATCAACTATTTCTCCGGTAGGAAAATAGATGACCGTGAACCCGTCCGGCGAACCTTTGAACCCTTTTAAGATTTTAAACATTTGTCATCCTCAGAGGTTGCGCGCCAAAATACTCAATGCTATCAGCATTGTTAGCTGCACATCCATTACTGCATCCAGCTTTAGCGCAGTAGTAGCCAAGCCAGTTACGTTAGTGGCATACCAAGACTGAATCTGAGCAGGCGATTTACCTTTCAGCAGAACTAATTTAGAGTAAGCGTTCGCGACTGCTCTATCTAGCTCATCCTGCGTAGGCGGAATCGGTGCGATATAATCTGCGCCAGTTCGCACTACAAAACCTTCGGGGGTATACAGAACATTTTTTGGCTCGGCCACAGCATTAGCTGCTGTCTGGCCTGCCAGTGTTAGAGGATATGTCGTTATCATGATGGCAATACCTTAAGTTTGAATGCTTCCAGAATTAAATATTCAGTAGCAACAGTCAATTGATTTGTAACAGAGATGCTTTGATTTACTGTGGTATCAATTGAGGTATTTAGGTATGGATTTGAGGTGGTGCCGCCGAATAGCCAGTTAGTCGATATTTGCCTATTTGCAACTCCCATATTAAATACATCTACTAGTTTGCTATACCAACTACCGGTAGTTAAATTTACAGAAAATACCGCAGAGCCGCCAAATTTGATAGAAACAGTTTTTGCATTGGCTGTGGTCGGCGAAGACCATAACGGAACAATTTCTAATCCGCCATTAAGTCCCAAGAAACCTGCTGGAATAATATCAGGAAAGGATAAAGTGGTAATTCCAGTAACTGCCTGCGTGTAAGCTCCCGGCCCGGTAGATACAAATGGAGTAGGACTTGCTGGAATGGCTGGAATGCCATTGGTATAAGTGTTGTTGTAAATCGTGCCATCAGTGGTGCTGGTCATCACGCAGTAATAGTGATTAGCTAATGATCCGGCAAATATTTTACCCGCAGGGAAGTAAAGATAAACGCCACCAGAATATGTAGTTGAAAAGGCTGTAAGTCCAGATAATGCGCCATTATCCCCAATAGTGCCGCTAGAAGGCGTACCAATTGGGAGGCCGGCCTGGGCTAATACAAACGGTATCCCGCAAATTTTGGCCAGCGCCGCTCTGAACGCAATCGGAAAATATTCGATCAATTTTGAAATCATTGCCTCACCCAGCCGCTCAGGGTGGTGGTGCCGCCAGAAACGACAGCAGTCTGAATCCATACGGCAGTTCCCCATGTCGCTGTCATAGTGGTAGTCCCACCAGAAACGACGATGGTAGTCGGAGCATCCTCAGGAAAATATCTTCCTAGCGTATCAATTGGCATATTTATTCCCCAAAAGCAGGCCAGTTTCCCGGCCCGCAGTTTTTACATTTATGCAGGCGGGTTAACAGTAGGCGCCTTCGATGGATGTCCCAGAATCGCGGTCACTTCCAGCAGCGAAGCCGAGGCATTGGCGCCAGGCGTGATGGTCATGCGGGTATACCGTTTGTCGCCCACGTAGCCCAGCTTGAATACCTTGTCATCGTCACTGAAAATGAAACTGGCCAGCACCTCGGTGCCCAGCAGATCGGCATCCGCAACGGCTGCTGCATCGCTCAGATTCGCCACGTCGCCCTCTTCAAGAAGCACGGTGAATGTCGCGTCCGCGTCCGGCAAAGCGCCGGTTGCAATGGCGTAGGTCAGGCTATTAAAACCCTGCCGGTCGATGATCTGACACACCTGCGCCGTATTGTCTGCCGGAGTTGCAACAGGAGACAGCGCACGTTTGAGGGTAATGTTGTTAAACAGGTCGCGCATCATAATATTTATCCTTTTTGAGAAAGTTTGAATCCGCCCGATGTTCCGGGCGGCTGGTTTTTTAGCTGGTTGCGAATTTCATCAACTTGATTGCTTCGTAATTCTTGATGCCACCACCCACGCGCTTGCGGAAATTGAACTTTGTAGTTCCCTTCGCGGTGATGTTATCGCGAATCAAAGTGATTCCCTTGCGGTCTACGATCCGATATGCCCGTTTCCAATTTGCATAAGCAATCGAATAGCTGTTTGCAGCAATCGCTGTCATGTTGTCATCGACTGAGACCGGCTTGCCAAGAACAAATCCGCCAAACTCGCCGGTAGCATCCGGGTTGAACAAGTAATACGCGCCGGAAGCATCTTTGAACTGCCGAACCAATGACAATGTCGTATCATTCATGACAAGCACGGCACCATTCCGGTAGCCAGGCTTGAGCGAATGCAGCAGATTAATGATGTTGTCAGCAGGATTCGAGGATGCAAACGCGCCTGCTGCGCCGGATGCGATGTAGCCCACTTTGCCCCATGCGTAGCTGGCATTTGCCACGATGTCCTGATCCAGGAATCCACGCGGTTTTTTGATGCCGTTGCCAGAAACAAATGCTACTGCCTCGGCCTCAGCAAAACCGATACCGGCCTCATCAGCAAGATCGGTTTCGATGTCGAAATCCATATCTTCCAGCGCGGTATTGTATGCCCATGGCTCGACTTCCATTTCATCTGCATAAATTTCAAGCTGAGAATATTTCGCGTTGGTAGTCTCTCCGCCAGCCTCGCCCTCGCCCACCCATCGTGCCGCAGTACCGGAAGTTTTCACGCGAAACTGAATCGAGGTTTTTCCGATAGTACGCACATCAGCCAACTGGCGAATGGTCGATATAACAGTGGACACGCGGTCAATGGTGGTTTCTAGCTCTGGGTGAATTAAATATCCGCCGTCCACATCCGACCCCTGCTGCATTGCCTTTTTTTCCAATTCTTTCAGGCCATTGTCATTTCCTTTGCGGATGAAACTCTGCAATGCGGTTTTATATTCCTGCATTTCGGGGGTAACGATAACGCCCTTGCTATCGGTCATCTGCGGGCGCGCGGCCTTTTTTGCCACTTCGGCAATGTCCTTTCCAAGCTGATTCAGGTCAGCATTGATAGCAGCAACCTTGCCCACTACATCTGCCGGAGCGTATCCCTTTTCCTCAATCGATTTCAGGCGTTGGTCGTTCGCAGTTTTGAACTCCTCAAAAGC
>ERZ1292625.2001-Hain-H41-01um-R1-2001-length-20646-cov-106_pt1 | contig 20646 bp, 22 predicted proteins | sample MGYA00564400_ERZ1292625 | MGnify/ENA primary metagenome ERZ1292625 (study PRJEB36523, sample SAMEA6512639) | groundwater metagenome | collected 2019-01-08 | study: AquaDiva: Metagenomics assemblies of 32 groundwater samples
GCGCGAAACGATCGCAGGAAATGGCTAGTTCTGGGAAGGGCGGGGGGGTAAGTAAGTGCGGGTCATTGGGCAAGAGAATATCGCATCTGTGTTCGGCGTGGCACCTAAGACGGTTGTCGAGTGGCAGGAGCAGGGGTTTCCGGTCGCGTTGCGCGGCGGGCCGGGTGTGCCGAGTGAGTACGAGTCCGAGACTTGCATCGGCTGGCTGGTCGATCGCGAGGTGAAGAAGGTGCAAGCCGAGCGGCCGCAAGATCGTTTGGCGCGGGTGCAGGCTGACAAAATCGAGATGGAAAACGCCGAAAAACGCGGGCTCTTGATTCCTGCAGAGCAGCTCGAACCGAAGCTAAAGGCCGCGCTGATCGCGGCGCGTGAATCTTGGCGCAACGAGCCGTCGCGGCTGGCGCGTGAAGTGGGGGGAAAGAGCGCGCAAGAGGTGGAGGATTTACTGGGGGCCGCGTTTAATTCGTTTCTCATTAAGCTTTCTCGCTGGTCTGATGCGCAGGTGGTGGAGGATGGCGAGGTGGATGCGTGATTAATACCGCTCACGACGACTGGGCCGCTGCTGCGCTCGACGCCATGCTGCGGCGCGTGTTCGCGGAGCTGGCGCCGCCGCCGCCGATCAACATCATCGAGTGGTCGGAAAAATATCGCGAGCTCTCGCGCGAGGAGAGCAACGATTTTCCCGGCCCATACCGGTTGGACAATACGCCGGTGCTGCGCGGTATTTTGGCGGCATGCAGCAACCCGAAAACCCGCCGGGTGGTGGGGCAAAAGTCGGCGCAGATCGCTTGGACTTCGGGCGTGGTTTGCAACGTGCTCGGGTATCACGTGCATTGGGAACCCTGCGTGCAGGTGGTGATGTTCCCGCGCGAAAAAAGCGCGAAGGATTTTGACGCGGAAAAGTTCAGCCCCATGGTGCGCGCCACCCCCGAGCTGGCGAAGCGCATCCGGCTCAAGAGCCGCAGCGATGGCAACAGCCAAACGCGCAAGCATTACCCCGGCGGCCTGGCAAAATTCGTCGCGTCGAATTCGCCGTCGGATGTGAAATCCACCAGCGCCCGCGTGCGCGTGGTGGAAGAACCCGACGACACGAACAAGGATGTGAAAGGGCAGGGCAACTCCATTGCGCTGCTACGCGAGCGCGGGAAAACTATTCGCAACAGCTTCGAGCTGATCGGCGGCACGCCCACCGCCAAGGGCGCTTCCGAGATCGAAAAGGAAATGCGCACCACAGATCAGCGGCGCTTCCTGGCGGCGTGTCATCACTGCGGCGAGCGGCATGAGGTGGAATGGGCGCAGGTCACGATCCCTGGTTTCAATCTTTCCCCCGAGGAACTGACCGCGCCCGACATCGATGCGCGCTACCCCGAGCGCGAGGTGTATGGCCGCGCCCGGCATGAAGATGCGTATTACGCGTGCCCGCATTGCGGTGGCATCTGGAGCGACGACGAACGTATCGTGAACATCCGCGCCGCCGCATCGGTGCCGCCGTTGTACGGCTGGGAACCCACCGCCGAGAGCCCCGATGCAGGGTTTTATTTGAACGAATTGCAGAGCGTGTTCGATGGTTCGCGCGTGCCGGTGCTGGCTGAAAAATTCTTGCGCGCGCAGCAGTTGATGGATCATGGCGACCCGACTGAAATGGTCGCATTCACCAATGCCACGCGCGGGCTGTGTTGGGAATACAGCGGCGAGTTACCCGAAGAGGACGAGCTGCGTAAGCGCGCCGAACCCTACGCCGAATGGTCGGTGCCCGCCGGCGGGCTGGTGCCACTCATTACCGTGGATGTGCAGCACGACCGGCTCGCGGTCACGGTGTGGGTCATCGGGCGCGGCGAGGAAATGTGGCTGGCGTATTGGGGCGAGCTTTACGGTCAAACAGTGGTGGCGCATCAGGGCGCGTGGATCGAGCTGGAGCAGCTACTCGCGCACACGGTGCGACATGCCAGCGGCGCGGCGTTATCGCTGGCCGCTTGCGGCATCGATTGCTCAGACGGGCAGACCTCGGATGCGGCCTACAGTTTTGTGCGCAAACACAATCGACCCAGCCGCCCAGTGCTGGCGCTAAAGGGCGCGCCGGATGCCGAGGGGCGCATCGAAATATGGACGCCGCCGAAGCTAATCGATCCCAACAAGCGCAGCACCAAGGCCAGCCGCTACGGCTTGCAGATCCACATCGTGGGCACGGCCAAGGCGAAAGATTCCATCCTGGGCTGGGCGCAAGAGGGCGGGCGCGTGCGCCTGGCGGGGAATGGGCCGGGGCGTATGCATTGGTATGAGGGCGTGCGCGACGATTTCTACGAACAGCTTTTGTCCGAAATCAAGATACCCTCGCGCACCAACTCCAAGCGGCGCGCCTGGAAGGCACGCACCGATCGGCGGCAAGAGGCGCTCGATTGCACGGTCTATGCGCTGTATCTCAGCCGCCATTTGCGCCTGCATTTGCGCCGTCCCGCGCAGTGGGATTTGGCCGAAATGCGCTTGCGTCAGGCTTCCATTCTGCTGCCGGATACACCAGGCGATGAAGCGTCCGCCAAAGAAGTGCAGACGCCTAGACTGGTTGATGAGCAGGCCCAGCCGCCCGCCCCGGATCAATCGGCGGAAGATCCGACTGCTACATTGCACGCAGCGCGTTTCGCCGCGCTAATCCGCGACCGGAAATCACAGCGCAATGGCCAACGGCGATAACCTGGCCGACCTGATCGATATGGTGCGTCGCGAAATGCCGGACGTGCCGGACGAGGTGTGGCAGCGCTTTGCTGTGCTGGCCAGCCTCAAGTATGGCGCGAGCCGGGTGTATATCCCGGCGCAAAAAAAGCGGCGGCATCTGGAGGCGATGGCTGCTGCTGGTTTAGATCAAGATGCGGAAAAATTGGCACAGATACTGGGGCTATCGGTGCGACACGCGCGGCGGTTAAAGCGGTTGGGTTAATTGCGGACATTTCTTGCCTAGTTTTTTCGCCGCCCGCCGCCCAACATCGGCGGCATGAATGAACCCGAAAGTTTCCGCGCTGGCGATTCCGTTTCATGGATCGAATCGCTGCCTGCTTATCCCGTCGCCGATGGCTGGGCCCTCAAATACCGATTGCTCTGGCCCACCGGCACCGCCGTCAATATCACGGCAACCGGATCGGGTACCGACTACAGCGTCAATCTCGCCCCCGCCGACACCACCAGCTGGGCCGCCGGATCAGCGACGCTGATTTCCTGGGTAGAAAAAACCAGCAAGCGTGTCCTGCTAGCGCAACAGCCTGTCACCATCTTGCCCGATCTGGCCATTGCCAATACCTACGATGGGCGCAGCCAGGCGGTTAAGGCGTTGATCGACGCGCGCGCCGCACTTGCCGCCTATATGGCAAAAGGCCAGGCGCATGTCGCCGAATACGACATCGCCGGGCGCCGCATGAAGTTCCGCGTGTCCACCGAGATCACCGACCTGATCAGTTACTACGAACGTGAAGTCGCCAAGGAACGCGCTCTGCAGGCGGCGATGACTGGCGTTAGCGCTGGCCGCGTGTGCGTGAGATTTTGAGATGAAACAAATTATTTTAAAACGGCGCTCACGCTTCGGTCGGTTGTTGCATGCGCCGAAATATTTTCTGGATATTTTTAGCATTTACACCGATTTCACGACCGGCGCATTTTTTTATCGGACGCGGCATGCCGCCCGAATGACTTGGCATTTTGTAAGAGGGCAGTGAGATGAAAATTTTCGACCGCATCTTTGCCCCACGCGAAACCGCCGCCGATCGCGCTGCCTGGCTCGATAGCACCGTGCGCGGTGTCGTATCGCAAATACAAACTCAGCAGCTATCCGGTATCCGCGCCGCGAGCCGCAGCTTCGAGGCCGCCGAGACCCCTGCCTGGACCGACTCCTGGCCCACGCACGCCGCGAACATCAACGAGGATCTGGCGCGGCAACTGCCGACCCTGCGCGCCCGCGCACGCGGCATGGCGCGCAATAACGAATGGGCTGTGCGCTATCTGATCCAGCTCGACGACAACGTGCTGGGCGAAAACGGCATGCGCCTGCAGATGCGTCTGAAACTGCGCGATGGCAAAACCAAAGACGACGCAACGAATACCAGCCTCGAATCCGCTTGGGATACGTGGGGAAAAGACTGCGAAGTTTCCGGCATGTCGTGGCGCGAAGTCGAGACCGCCGTGCTGGCGGGTCTGCCGCAAGACGGCGAGATTTTGTTTCGGCTGCGTCCCGGCGCCGGGCCGATGGGTTTTCAGATTCAGTTGCTCGATCCGACGTTGCTGGATGTGAATCTGCATCGAGATTGGGGTGGCAATCGCGTGCGCATGGGTGTCGAGGTCAACGACGATGCGCGGCCCGTGGCCTATTGGCTCAAGATGTCACGCACCGGCGATGGGCCTTCCGATCTCGTGAGCGTCGGCCGTCATGTACGCGTGCCCGCCGATCAAATCCGCCATCGTTTTCTGCGCAAAGAAGTCGGGCAGATTCGCGGCTACCCCTGGCTCTCTGCCGGTGCGCGCCGCTTATGGTTGCTGCACGATTTCGAAGAGAGCGCCGCTGTGGCCAGCAGCAACGCCGCAAAGCGCCAAGGTTTTTTTGTTACCAAAGACGGCGAAGCCCCGAGCGGCTTTGCCGACACCATCATCTCCAGCGTGCTCGATGCGGCCAAGGCCGCCGGCAAAGTATTGAGCACGGATGAGATTCAAGCGCTGACCAGCGCTGCGGAAAAGTACACCACCACCATGCCGGGGCAATACGACACGCTGCCCGCCGGCACCGAGTTCCAAAAACACGAATCGTCCTGGCCTAAAATCCAAGCCGACAGCTACATCAAACAGCAATTGCGCGGCTGGGCCGCCGCGCGCGGCGTGAGCTACGTCACGCTCGGCAATGATCTGGAGGCTGTGAATTATTCCTCCGCGCGCGTCGGCATCATCGACGAACGCGAGCACTACAAGACTGTGCAAGGCCTGCTCAAAAATTGGTTGCATGCCGAAGTGTTCGCCGCCGCCTTGCCCTATCTGTTGCTCAACACGCCCAGCCTGAAGATGGAGAATAAAGATATTTACCTGGCAGCCGCTACCTGGCAGCCACGGCGCTGGGCGGGCATCGATCCGGTGAAAGAGGCCACCGCGAACGAAATTAATTTGCGTCTCAAGCTCAGCAGCCGCCGTCGAATCATTTTAGAACGCGGCGAAGATCCGGACGAAATTGCTACTGAAGTCGCCGAAGAGGAAAAGCTGTACGGCTCGCTAGACGCAGAAAACACGCCGCGCCCGCTCGATCAAACCCAAGACGACGAAGAAAAGCTCAAGCCCAAAAAATCCCGCGCGATCGCGCCGCTGACCGCCGTGCGCACTTGGGACGATTAACGGACATTTCTTGCCTAGTTTTTTCGCACCTGGAGAAAGAGACTACACACCATGACAAGCAAACACACAGTAGGGGATCGCAGCCGCATCGATGGCACGCTGCACCGCAGCTTACCGGCCACGCTCACTATCCGCGCCGCCGATCCCGCCCAGCCCGCCGATGGCTTGCTGCGCCTTCAGCTTTCCGTTTCCAGCGATGTGCCTTATTTGCGTCAAAGCTATTGGGATGAGCCCTGGGTGGAGGTGTTGGGGCACAAATCCAGCGAAGTGGACATGTCGCGCCTCAACGATGGCGCAGCAGTGCTGGCAAATCACGATCGCTATACCGCCGTTGGCGCTACGCCCCTGGCCAGTATCGGCACCGTAGAAAAATCATGGCTCGCCGATGGCCGCATGGAAGCCAATATCGTGATCTCGGGGCGCGAAGCCCTGGCCGATTTGCGCAAAGACATCGCCGATGGCCTGGTGCGCAACGTCTCCATCGGCTACCAGATCAACGAACGCGTGCTGACCAAAGCCAACGCCGATGGCCAACCCGACGAATATCGCGTCACCGCCTGGACCCCTTTTGAAATTTCACTGGTAGACATACCCGCCGATGCATCCGTCGGCCTGGGCCGCTCTGCCGACCAAACCCAATCACCCGCCGCGCAGTATCGCGTGGTGGATTTCCCGCCCGCCGTGGGCACAACTCAAGGAGATAGAACCATGCCAGAAGAAATCACTGCGGCGGTCAACACCCCAACCGCACAAACCCGCGCTGCCGACATCGTTGTCAGCGGCACCGATTCACTGGCCGCCGAGCGCGATCGCGCTCGCGAGATTCGTGCGATGGGGCGCCAATTCGACGCCACCGATCTCGCCGATAGCGCGATTGATAACGGTGCCAGCATTGACGCTTTCCGCGCACAGATCCTCGCGCGCATGAAAGACACCGGCAAGCTACGCCCCGCCGAGTCTGCCGAGATCGGCATGTCGGAGGCCGAGACCAAACAATTTTCGTTCTGCCGCGCACTGCTCGCCGCCGGCGACCCGCTGCACGCCGCGCAACTCGCTCCGTTTGAAATGGAGTGCAGCCGCGCCGCGCAAGACAAGCGCGGTGACTCGCGCGACAAGATGCGCGAAGCCGCGCTCACCATCCCGGTGGATATGTTGTCGCGTGGCCTGGCCATGGATAACGGCGTCGCCACGTTGGTGGCCAAGCGCATGATCGCCAAGGCCGCGCGCAGCAGCGTAGAGGCGCAAGCCATGTATCGCGACCTGGTAGCAGGCACCACCACGGCGGGCGGTCATACCGTCGCCACCGAATTGTTCGGCTCCAGCTTCATCGATTTGCTGCGCAACGCCATGGTGCTGGATAAACTGGGCATTACCTGGTTGCGCGATCTAAACGGCAACGTCGCGATTCCCAGCCAAACCGGTGCCGCAACCACCTACTGGCTGGCGGAATCCGGCGCGCCAACCGAATCGCAGCAAGTATTCGGCCAAGTGACGCTGACCCCCAAAACGGTCGGCGCATTCACCGACTACAGCCGCCGCCTGTTGCTGCAAAGCTCGCTCGATGTCGAGGCGTTCGTCCGCATGGATATCGCCATGCAGCTCGGGCTGGCGATCCAGCTCGCCGCCATCAACGGCAGCGGTGCGAGCAACGAGCCCACCGGCTTGTTCAACACCTCCGGCATCGGCTCGGTCGCCGGCGGCACCAACGGCGCAGCGCCCACCTACGAGCATCTGGTGGATTTGGAAAGCGCCGTCTCCAACGCCAACGCCGACGTGGGCAACCTGGCCTACCTCACCAACACCAAAGTGCGGGGCAAATTGCGCAAAACGCAAGAGTTCGCCAGCACCAACGGCAAACCGGTGTGGACCAGCGGCCCCGAGCGCGGCATTGGCGAGGTGCTGGGTTATTCCGCTGTTACCAGCAACGCCGTGCCGAGCGCGCTGACCAAAGGCACGGCCTCCGGCATCTGCTCGGCCATCGCCTTCGGCAACTGGGCCGATCTCATGATCGGCATGTGGGGCGGGCTGGATGTGATGCTCGATCCCTACGCCGGTGCAACCAGCGGCACCAAGCGCGTCATCGCCCTGCAAGATGTGGATGTGGCCTTCCGTCACGTGACAAGCTTCTCCGCCATGCTCGATGCGTTGACCACCTAAGTAAGCCCGGCCTAGCCCCATTACGTGGGCTAGGCAAACTATTATCCAGGAGATTGAAATGCCCAAACAACTCGTAATCGAACCTTGCATCATCAACTTTGGCGACGATCGCGGCGGTGTGGATCACGCCGCTGGCGATATCGTCGAGGTACAGAAAGACACGGCTAACAATTTGGCGCGCGCCAACCGCACCTTGTACGTCGACAAAAAAGACGACCCCGACAAGCATGGCCGCTACACCGCCAGCGCGGAGATGCTTCGTGCTGCCGAGAAGATGGCAAAAGCCGCGTCTAAATCCGTGGCTAAAATTCAGGAAGAAAAGGGCGGCGACTCAACCGGTGACGGCCCTCCTCCTGGAGGCTAATCCGAGGAGATACCGCTCGCGCTGCCAGGTGCTGCTGATCGGCCGTGGTGGCGCGTTTTCACATAACCAGTCAGGAGTAAAAAATGATAACCGATGCCGTCGCCAACCTCATGCTCGACAATCAATTCCCGGCGGGTGCAGCCGGTATGATGTTATCTGCCCACTCCGCTTTTTCCGCCACCGGCGCCAGCCTGCTGGGTGCTAAGACCGCCGCCAACTTCGCCGCCGCCGCCAGCCGCACCAAAGGCCTCGCCGCCGCTACCGACATCGCCATCGCCATCGGCGAAGTGGTGCGCTGGGTCGGCGTGTGGGATTCCACCGGTGTTACTTTCAAAGGTATGCAAGCCAACGGTGGCGATGAAAAAAACTTCCAGGTTGATCTGCTCAACAATCGGATTTACTGCGAGGGCCACGGCTACGCCGCCAACCAGACCATCGTATTCACCGGCGGCACCCCGCCCGCCGGATTGACCGAGGGCACGGTGTACTACGCCGTCACCATCACGGCAGGCGACCCGGATTATTTCCAGGTGTCGGCCACCAGCGGCGGCGCTGCCATCGACATCACCGCGCAAGCGGCGGCGGGGTGCAAAGTCTCTAAGATCGTGGAAGAGACTTTTGCGGCGGCCGGTACGTTCCGCGCATCGACGTACAACATAAGTTTGTAATGTACGAATACCGTGCCAGCGTGATCCGCGTGGTCGATGGCGATACCGTTGATCTGCGGGTCGATCTCGGTTTTGGCATGGGCCTCAACGACCGTTTCCGGCTCGCCGGTATCGACGCGCCCGAGCGCGGCAAGCCCGGCGGCTCGGAAGCGACCGCCTGGCTCACGGAAAAGTTCAGCACCCGTGCGGAGATCATCATCAAGACCCGCAAAGATAGCCGCGAAAAATATGGGCGCTACTTGGCGGAGATTTTTGTACTCGGAGACGCGACAAGCCTTAACCAGCAGATGATCGAGGTAGGACACGTTAAGGCATACGGCGGGGGCAAACGATGACATGGATACTTAACGTGCTCTACGCGCTCGATCTGCTCGCCAACGCACTATTTGGTGGCGAGCGGTACGAAACCATCTCCGCACGTTGGGGCAAGATCGGCAAAAAGGTGCGGCTGTGGTATTGGGCTTGTCGGATGCTGCACTGGTTTGATCGTGAGCATTGCGAGAAATCGGCGGCGAAACATGCAAAAATTAAAGAGGCGACCAAATGAGCGACATCAACTTAGCACAACTCAAAGCAGATATTTTGGCAGATGCAGTACTCACGCCGCTGGCCGGTGCTGCCGGCGTGAAGGGTGATTATCCAGACTCGAAGGACGGCACCATATCCGCCGCTCTCAATATCAAAAATGTCCAGACGAACAAATCACGCTTAGTCACGGCGCGGACGCTGCTAGCTGAACTCAACCCCACTACGGCTGCGGCCATCCTCGACAAGCTCGAAGCCGCCAGTGCGGGCAATGCGGTCATCAAGTGGGCCATGAAATTCTTGACCGCCGACCCCGGCTTGGACATCGGCCACCCGAACACGCTGGCGATGCTGGATCAGTTGGTTGCTGCGAACGTGATTACGGCTGCGGATGCGGCGGCGCTCAAGGGGCTGTCCGCCGTGACGATCTCGGCAGCTGAACAAAAATACGGACGCGATGTGCATAACCTAGATATAGCCAAATGTTTTGGCCGTGTCGGATTCGGGAGCTAGATCATGCCTATTGGGACTAATGATGCAATCGCAAAAGTGGGCACGCAAACATCGCTGGAAACATCTGGCGCGAGCATTGCGAACAATGCCGTATTGGCTGCTACCACCGCCTATGATATATCGGCCAACGCCAACGCCCCGCACGTCGACGCGGTGCTGGCCGTCACTTTCGCGACCGCTCCAACCATCAACACGACCATTGACCTGTACGCAGCCGAGCAAAACATCGATGGCACCAGTGACGAGCAAGCGCCAACGGCCACCTATAAACCGAAATACATCGCATCGTTTACCGTCAATGCCGTGACCACGGCCCAGTACCTGAACAAATTCATCCGCAACGTGCCGCGCAACGCGATCTACACGCTGCATAACAATGGCACGGGCCAAGCGATCAGTGCTGCCTGGACACTGAAATTTACCCCGCGCACCATTGGCCCATCCGCGTAAGGGCGATCAATGATTCTGGTGCAGGATCAGGAGATTTGGACTGAGCAGCCGCAATATCCGGTCGGGATCAGAGATGATTTAGCAGGGCATTTAACGTATGGCTTTGTCGGCGGACAAAAAATAGCGTTACAGCCAGCAACGCCTCTGTCCAATAGTTTTGTCCCCGATGTAAGTGCTGCCGGGCAATTGTGGAGCAATAACACCACACAGATTACTTTAAATACCGTTGCCGATAGCATCATGCCTATCGGTTCGGAAGTTACGATTCTGTTTCATGGGCGGGTTACATCTGGCATCGGCGCATTGATTGGCAATGACAGGACAAACTCGGCAGATTTTAATATCTTTTTGCCCTATACGAACGGGAGTGTCTATTTTAGGTGGGGCGGTGAAGTAGAAGGCGCTACTGCACTTGTAACGGCTGGATTGACTTTTTCCAATACAGATTCTTTTGCCTTTACATGTGGCCCGCGCGGCATGGAGTTATGGCAAAACGGCCGAAAGATGAACAGTAATTCGGCTACGCCATCCAGAACGGCAGATGCAACTGCCGTCTTTTATTTAGGCACACAGTCAAACGGTGGCGGCATCTCGTTAGTTAAGTCGTCTCTCTTTACTATTTTCAAAAATCAACTTCCGCAAAGCGTTTTGGCGCAAAGGTATTATTGGGATATCTTTGCGCCCGAAGAGGATTATCTGTTTCCTGCGGATGGGGGTGCAGTCATCGGTGGCGCATCCGGGCGCGTCGGTCTCATCGGCGCCGCCACCGGACAGAAGATCGCCACCGCCCAAACCACAGGCGCGGTGCGCGCAAGCGGCGCAGCCGTTGCAGCCAAGATCGCCGCCGGCAGCGCAACAGGCCAACTGCGGCCCGGCGCCAGCACCGTTGCCTCCAAGATCGTCCCGGCCTCTACCGTCGGACTGATCGCCCTGCGCGGCGCGGTGGCCGGCACGCAGACCGGCGCAGTCATCGGTGGCGCATCCGGCCGCATTGGTCTCATCAGTGCAACCGCCGGCCAGAAGATCGCCACTGCTCAGACTGCTGGCACGCTGCATACCCGTGGCGCGTCCGCCGCCTCCAAGATCGCAACCGGCAGCGCAGTGGCCCTGTTGCGGCCAGGCGCCAGCGCCGTTGCCTCCAAAATCATCCCGGCCTCTACCGTCGGCCTGATCGCTCTGCGCGGTTCCGTTGTCGGCGCACAGATTAGCGCCGGCGCGGTAGCTCCATCCGCCGAGCGCACGCTATTAATCGCCGCCGAAACCCGCCTGCTGCAAGTAGCCGCCGAATGGCGCAACTTAACTATCTGAGGTAGCCATGCCCACATCATTCAAATTCGATGCCGTCTTAGTTTTTTGGTGGATCGCCAAAGATCCCGAAGCCATACTCGATTACACCCTCGACTGGGCCACCTGGCTTGGCGCCGACACGATCGTCGGTGCGCCAACGTGGACCGTACCCCCCGGCATCACAAAAAACAGCCAAACCAACACCACCACCACCGCCACGGTGTGGCTCTCTGGCGGAGCGGCAAATAATGACTACACCATCGAGTGCAAAATCGTCACCGCCGGCGGCCGCACCGACGAGCGCAGCTTTATCATCAGATCGTGTGAAAGATAATTCAGCGGACATTTCTTGCCTAGTTTTTTCGCCGTGGCAGATCGAAACTCCACGTCATGGATTTCACTGCCGACCTGTCTCTTTTCACCGCCGATTTCGGCGCCGATGCCATTATCGGTGGCGTCGCAGTACGCGGCATTTTTGATGCCAATTACACAGAAATTTTCGATGGCCTGGTAGCGGGTACCGGCCCACGCTTTTTGTGTGAATCTGCCGCCATTCCCAACCTGAAAATCGGCGATGCCCTCAGCGTAAACGCCACGGCCTACACCGTCGCCGCCATCGATCCCGACGGCACCGGCATGAGCGCGCTGCACCTGGAGACAGCATGAGCCACGTGCGCCAGCAGATCCGCGATGCCGTCATCACCGCGCTTACCGGGCTTGCCACCACTGGCGCGCGCGTTTACGGCTCGCGCCTGTATGCGCTGAAAGATACCGATCTTCCCGCGCTACTGATTAATACCGAAGATGAATCGATCGAGGCGGTCGGCGTCGACGAGCCGCAGTGGTTAATCCGCAGCTTGCTGCTCACCGTGCGCGGCGTGGCGCAGCAAACCGCCGATCTCGATGACAAGCTCGACACCATCGCGGCAGAAGTTGAAACCGTACTGGGTGCTAACGCGCCTCTGGGTGCGCTCGCCAACATCGTCGGGCTCGAATCGATCGACACGAAAATGGAATCCAAGTTGGAAAAACCCGTCGGCATCATCGAAATGAATTACCGCATCACCTACACCACCGCAGCCAACGCGCCGCAAGTGGCTTTGTAATTTTCTAAAAGGAGATAAGCATGGCTAAGACCCTATCGACCGGCACCGTGGTGGCCATCGCCAGCACCTACGGCAGCAATGTCAACATGACTGCCCTGAGCAACGCAGCGGAGGCGGTCGCCACCCTCGCCGCCGGCCACGGCGTGGTGGTCGGCGATTACCTGGAGGTCACCAGCGGCTGGGGCCGCCTGGATAAGCGCATCGTGCGCGCCAAGACCGTGGTCACCAACGATGTCACGTTCGAAGGCATCAACACGGTTGATACCACCAAGTATCCGGCGGGCACCGGCACCGGCATCATCCGCCGCATCACCGCTTGGGTGAACCTGTCGCAAATCAAAACGCCAAGCCTATCCGGCGGCGAGCAGAAATATGCCGACATCAGCGACATCGAAAACGTGGTGGAAGTGCAAGCGCCGACCACACGCAGTGCGTTCACCTTCAGCGCCGAGGTGTTCTACGACCAGACGCTGGCCTGGTGGACCACGGTGTTGGCCGCACAAAACGCAGCCACGCCGTATGGCATTCGCCTCTCCATGCCCAACGGCAACAAGGTGGCGGGGAACGGCTACTGGTCGATTCAGGAGATCCCCAACATCGCCGCCAACGAAGCCCTCACCCATAACGTGAGCTGCGCCTTCTCCGCCGCGCCCACGCCCTACGCGACCTAATCATGATGCTGAAAAAAGCGGAAGTTAAAACGCCCATGCTGCCGAGCGAAGAAGTGGACGTGCCGGCGCTGGGCGGCAAGGTGCGGGTACAGGGTCTGCTGCTGAGCGCGCGTCTCAGTATTTTCGACGACGCGGAAGTGCGCGGCAAAGGTTTTTGGCATATCGCCCGGCTGCTATCCGCCACCGTGGTCGATGCCGACGGCGATCCCATTTTCAGCGAAGCCGAATGGGAAATGTTCGGCGGCGAGCACCTGGACGAGGCGATGGTTTTGTACGCCGTGTGCAGACGTCTGAATGGCATGGATAGCGCGGGCGCGAAAAAAAACTAGACGAAGCGCCCGACCTGCGTTTTTTGCTGCTGCTGGCCAGAACGTTGGGGCGCACCCTGGATGAGCTGGCAGCGAGCATGACAGCGGCGGAATTTGGCTTATGGTGCGCCGAATACAGACGGCAACCGTGGGACGAAGGACGGCTCGACCTGAGCATTAAAACGGAACGAGATCAAGATGCGGAAGCCTTCGCCTTCGTGGCGCAAATGAACAACGAGAGCATTTAAAACATGGCCATCAACGAAGCCAAAATCATTCTCAGCGCCGAAGACCGCACCCGTGCGGCGGTGGCGTCGGCCAAGGCCGGGCTGCTCTCCCTGCAGCAAGGCGCGGCCAGATTATCCTCCAGCCTGGGATTGATCGGCGGCGGCCTTAGCATCGTGGCCTTTGGTAGTTTCATCAAAGCCAGCATCGATGCGGCCGACAAGCTCAATGATCTGAGCAAATCCACCGGCGTTTCAGTCGAGCAGCTTGCCGGTTTGCAACTCGCCGCGAAACAATCCGGTACCGACTTGGAGGGCGTTGCGCAGGCGATCAATAAACTCTCCGTCAACATCGGTAAAGACGGAGAAAAATTCGCCAAGCTGGGCATCACCGCCAAAGAGCCGCTGGAAGCATTCAAGCAGTTGGCCGATGTGTTCGTTGCGATCAAAGACCCGCAAGAGCGCGCCGCCGTGGCCGCCGCTGCGCTGGGTAAATCCTGGGCCAGCGCCGCACCGCTGCTGGCAGAGGGCGGCAAAGCGATTGGTGAGATGGTAGAAAAAGGTACGAAACTATCCGGCATCACTCGGCAGATCGCGGCGGACGCGGATAAATTTAACGATCAACTCGAAGAACTAAAAACCATCGCCGGGCAGGCCGGGCGATCGATCGGGAGTGAGTTAATCCCCTTTATCAGCTCGGCAATAAAAGAATTTCAGCTTGGCGTTAAACATGCAGGCAGCTTTGGCAACGCAGTGCTTGTACTCGGCACGATCAATCCATTTAGAAATGCACAACAAAACATCCGAGCGTACACGGATGATCTGGCGAAGCTGGAAAAAGATCGGCCGGCAGGCATTGGAAATACGTTCGGTAATGTCATAGAACAGGAAATCGCGCGTACCGATGCAGCCATTAGCAAGAAAAAAACCCAAATCGCTTTTTTGAAGGAAGCTGCTCAAGAAGAGGCGTTACTTTTGGGCAAGGGATTTGAAAAATATAAGATACCGGTTGTACCGGAAAAACCCGGCAAAAAGCCCAACACCAAGGGTTTTTTGGACAGCAAAACCGGCAACACTGACAAGCGCTTGGAGTTCATCAAATCGCTGCGCCGCGAAGTCGAATTGCTCGGCGCGACCGATGGCGGCAAACGTCTATTCGACGCTGAGCGGCTGGGCATTACCGGCCAATCATTGGCCACGGTTCGGTCCTTATCAACTCGGCTCGATGAATACAAAAATTCACTCGAAGCCGCAAAAATCGCCAACCAGGAATTTGATGAATCATTCGCCGATAACGAAAAACACATCGAGGCAATCGAGAGCCTGATCGGCGCTTTCAGAAAACAAAACGAACAGATCGCCGCCGAAGCGGACTTGATCGGCGCCACCAACGTCGAACGTGAAACGGCGGTGCGCTTGCGCGAGCTGGAGCTAGTCGGCTTATCAAAATATTCCGCCGAGTGGGAGAAAGCCGGCGCGGCGATCAAAAAAGCCAGCGAAACCTCACGCCTATCCACGCTAATCGGTGATGCTGATTTCAGCAAGCTAAAGCAAGATCAAGAGGACATGGTCTTGCTGGCGAAAGCGTTCACGGATGGCATTGAACAATCGGATGGCTCGCTGAAAAAACTAGCAGAGTCAGAATACCTGGACGCGGTTATCAAGCGCTTGGGATTGGTTGGGGATAAAGCGCAAAACACCAAATCCATTTTCGAGGATTTGGGCATCACATTTACGTCCGCATTTGAAGATGCCATTGTCGCCGGTGGCAACTTCTCCGATATTTTAAAAGGCTTGGAAAAGGACATCGTGCGCATCATCACGCGCTATGCGACTGAGGATATTTTTAGCAGCCTATTCCCCAAAGAAGGCAGCAAGCCGACGAACAATATCGGCGGGGCGATCGATCAAATAAAAAATTCTGACTTTTTTAGCTCCATCGCCTCGTTTTTCAATTTCGCCGATGGCGGGATCATGACCGCCGCCGGGCCGATGCAACTTAAATCGTATGCCATGGGCGGCGTGGCCAATAGTCCGCAGTTCGCCCGGTTCGGCGAGGGCAGTATGGCCGAGGCGTTTGTGCCCTTGCCAGACGGAAGAAACATCCCGGTGAAGATGCAAGGTGGTGGTGGGGCAACGCAGATTATCATCAACATCAGCACGCCCGATGCTAACTCATTCCGCGCGAGCCAAGGGCAGATCACCGCCGAGATGTCGCGCGCGCTGCGTTCGGCGCGGCGCAATCTGTAGGGGACGGCATGGCATTTTTAGAAACCCCGCGCTTCCCGGCTAATATCGGGTTTGATTTCGCCGGCGGGCCGGGGTTCTCTACCGACATCGTGGTGGTCGGTTCCGGATTCGAGTCGCGCAATCAGAATTGGGCGCAAGCGCGCGGCAAGTGGGTATGCAGCCACCCCCCGAAAACCCGTGCCAAAACCGATGCCCTGATTGCGCATTTTCGCACTGCGGCCGGGCGCGCCAACGGATTCCGGTTCAAGGATTGGACGGACTACGTCACCACCACATCGCAGGGCATTCTAGGCGGCGGCGTGGGCACCGGCGCGCCCAGCTACCAGCTAAACAAGCGCTACACCACGGGCGCGACCAACCACGACCGCAAGATCAGCAAGCCAGTCACTGTGGCGCCGTTGCGCAATAGTTCGCCCATCACGGCGGGCGCCGCTGCGGGCAACTATTCGCTTGATAGCACCACCGGCATCATCACGTTTGTCGCCGATGGCACCTCGAACGCATCCGTTATCACGGTTGGTGCAACCACTCAAATAACGCTTGCGGCGAATCTAGGACTGGTCGCCAGCAACCGATTGTATTTATCAGGGTTTACGGGGGCAGATGCCAGTCTGTTAAATGGATTGACCCATCTGATCAACAGTATCACTGGTACGGGCCCTTATGTGTTCACCTTGGCCACCAACACATCGGGCAAGGTGATCACGCTCGGTTCAGGGGTGGGCGCCAAGTATCCACAGGCCACCGATGCGCTCACCTGGTCGGGTGAGTTCGATGTAGCCGCGCGTTTTGATCAAGATGAAATGTCGCTCTCCCTGGTCGCAACCAGCCCACACATGTATGCGTGGGGCGATATTTCTATCTCAGAGATCCGGCTGTGAAAACCATCTCCACCGCACTCGACGCGCATCTGGCCGGTGAAACCACTACGCTTGCCATGTGTTGGAAGGCGACTCTTGCCAACGGCACGGTGTACGGCTTCACCAGTCATACCGACAATCTGGTCGTAAGCGGGGTCACCTACCAAGCCGCTGCCGGGTACACCCCGACCGCCATTGCCAGCAACGCCGATTTGGCGGTGGATAATCTGGATGTGATCGGCTTTCTGGACAGCGCGGTGATCACCGAGTCCGATATACAGGCCGGGCTATGGGATTTTGCCGCCGTGCAGATTTTCCAAGTCAATTATATGGATATCAGCCAGGGCGTGCTCAATCTGCGCAGCGGCCGCCTGGGCGAGATCAAAACCACGCGCCAGCAATTCGTGGCCGAGCTGCGCGGCATGACGCAACAACTTCAGCAAGTCATCGGGCAGATTTATTCTCCGGCCTGCCGCGCGGATTTGGGCGATACGCGCTGCAAAATCGTGCTCTCCACCATCACGGTCATCGGATCGGTCACCTCGGTGGTGAGCAACCGTTTTTTCTACGACACGACACGGGCCGAGGCCGATGGCTATTTCGATAATGGCAAGGTGAGCTTCACTTCCGGCGCTAATCTCGGGTTGTCGATGGAGATCAAAAGCAACGTCGCGCAAGCGTTTCAATTGCAGCTACAGATGCCCTACGCCATCTCGGTAGGCGACACCTACAGCATGCATCCGGGCTGCAAAAAACGCATTATGGAAGACTGTAAAAACAAATTCAACAATGTGGTGAATTTTCGCGGCGAGCCGCACGTGCCGGGGAATGACGCGCTCTCTAAAGTGGGCGGCGCATGATTCGCGCGCAGATCGTGGCCGAGGCGCGTGAATACATCGGCACCAAATTCCAGCATCAGGCGCGCCTCAAGGGCGTGGCATGTGATTGCGCTGGGCTGGTGGTTGGGGTAGCTAAAGCGCTGGGCCTGTCTGATTTCGATATGGTTGGATACGCGCATATCCCCGATGGCGTCACGCTGCGGCGGGTGTGTAAAGAGAATATGACTGCCATACCATTTGCTGAGGTTCAACCCGGCGACGTGTTGCTGCTCGCGTGGGAAGCGGAGCCGACGCATCTGGCCATCGTGGGCGACTATCCAGGCGGGCTATCCATCATCCACGCGTACGCACCCGCGCGCAAAGTGGTTGAGTCGCGCATGGATAGCGTGTGGGCCAGCCGCGTGGTCGAGGCCTATCGTTTGCCAGGGGTGGCGTAATGGCACGCATCGCATTGGGCGTGGTGGGCGCTTTCGTCGGCTCGTTCTTCGGGCAGCCGTCGCTCGGCTGGACCATCGGCAGCGCGATCGGCGGCATTCTCGACCCGGATGTGATCAAATCCGAAGGCCCGCGCCTGGGCGATCTGAAAGTGCAGTTCAGTTCATGGGGCACCATGCTGCCCATTTTGTATGGGTCGATGCGCATCGCTGGCAATGTGATTTGGTCAACCCCGCTGAAGGAAACGCAAACCACCACCAGCGATGACGGCAAGGGTGGCCCGGTGCAGGAGAGCACGACCTATTCCTATTCGGTCGATATCGCAGTGTCGCTATGCGAGGGGCCGATCACCGGCATCCGCAAGGTGTGGGCGAACAACAATCTGATTTACAACGTGGGCACCGATGCCGGCATCGGCACGCTGGTCGCCAGCACGCAAATCGCCAACAGTTTCAAGGTTTACAGCGGATCTGAAACACAATTACCCGATCCGCTGATGGAATCGGACAAGGGCGTGGGCAATGTCCCCGCCTATCGCGGCCAGGCGTATGTGGTGTTCGATGATTTTCAGTTGGAGAAATACGGCAACCGGGTGCCGAATTTTGAATTCGAGGTGGTGAAGGGCTCGCTAGTACCTTACCCTTGGACTTCTGTGGCGAGCGTCGCCGAGGGAGCGATGGCTCATGGTGACGGCAAATTTGTCTCAGTTGGATTAAGCGGGTCAACATCCATTTCAGGTGTCTCAATAGATGGAACCACTTGGTCGTCGCATGAAATGCCGACCAGCGGTAGCTGGTCAAATCTGGCCTATGGAAATGGCCGATTTGTGTCAGTTGAGGCCGGAAATAAATGGGCCGTGTCTTATGATGGGTCGACCTGGGATTCGGGATTGACGCTGCATAGCTACCCTGCCGCCGGCGGCCTTACCTATGGCAACGGGGTTTTCCTGGTTTTTGACTTTTCTTCAAATACCGCGTTATCGTCCGGCGACGGCAGGGTGTGGGCGCCGCGCACATTATCCGGTATTAGCGGAGCATGGAATTGTATTGGCTATTACGGAGAGCTTTTCTTTGCGGCCCCCACCAGTGCCGCGTCAAACATTTACACCTCGCCCGATGGGATCAACTGGACATCCCGCGCACTGCCGGTATCCGCCGAATGGAGTTGTGTTACCTATGGCGGCGGTTTGTTTGTGGTGCTGGGTAGAAACTCCGCGATTGCAGCCACTTCGCCTGACGGCATCACCTGGACGCAGCGCACCTTACCCGTTTCCGCGCCATGGAGCTCAGTTGCGCATGGCGGGAAGCTGTTTGTCGCCAGCGCCTATGGGTCGAATTTTGCAGTGCGATCGAATGACGGCATCACCTGGACGCAGCAGAATGTGACGACGACATCGTCCTGGGGGAATATTGTCTATGCCGATGGCCTGTTCGTGCTTGGCACATCCGCTTCGACGATCGTCAACGTCCTGATCGATGTGGAGATCGTGAGCAGCAACGCGCCGCTGCTGAGCGTGGTAACCACCGATCTATGCGGCCGCATCGGGCTGGGGGTAGCGGATATCAATGTCGCGGCGCTCACCAACGATAGTGTCGATGGCTATGCGCTGACGCGCCCTGCAACCGTGCGTGCGAATTTAACCCCGCTGCAAAAATCTTATTTTTTTGACGCGGTTGAATCTGACAACGTGTTGAAATTCGTCAAGCGCGGCGGTGCGGTGACGGTGGCTATTCCGTTCGACGATATCGGCGCGTATGAGTACGGCAGCGATCCAGCGGAGCCGCTTACGATTCAGCGTGCGCAGGAAGTGGAGTTGCCCGCGACGGTGAACGTGAACTTCAACAACCCCGATTCCGGTTATCAGTTGGCCACCGAATCGTCGCGGCGCTTGATCACGCCCTCCAAGCAGCAAGTAGTGGAGCAATTGGCCGTGGCCTTATCGCCGGCCAAGGGCGCTCAGATCGCCGATGTGCTGATGTATGACGCGCATGTATCGCGCAATTCGTTCACGTTTCAGACTTCGCGCAAATACGCCAAATATGAGCCGACGGATATTTTTACGGTGGCGAATGACGTAACCAGCTACCGCCTGCGCGCCACTAAAAAAGACGAATCCGGCCCGCTGGTGAAATGGGAGGCCGCCGCCGATGACGCAACGGTTTACACATCGAGCGCCACCGCCACCACGCAACAGGTGGCCAGCACGCAAATCGTTACTCCCGGCCCGACGCGGGCTGAGTTTATGGATATCCCCATCGTGCAGGATACCGACGATAACGCTGGGTTTTACGTGGCGCTGGGCGGCTATAAATCTGATTGGGCGGGCGCGACATTATTCCGATCGCTGGATGGATCATTTTATTTCGCCATCGGCAGCGCGCTCAATAGCGCCATCCTAGGCAGTTGCGACACGGCGCTGGCCACTTGGCCGGGGGGCAACTTCCCCGATGAAAAAAATACGCTGGATGTGACGCTCAGCTCCGGCACGCTCGCTTCCATCACCAACGCCGATTTATTAAATGGCGGCAATGCGGCGGTGGTGGGCTCGGAGATTATCCAATTTCGCGATGCGGTGCTGATCAGCGCCGGTAAATACCGGCTGACCGGATTATTGCGCGGACGCCGTGGCACCGA
>ERZ1292625.2002-Hain-H41-01um-R1-2002-length-20640-cov-13_pt1 | contig 20640 bp, 20 predicted proteins | sample MGYA00564400_ERZ1292625 | MGnify/ENA primary metagenome ERZ1292625 (study PRJEB36523, sample SAMEA6512639) | groundwater metagenome | collected 2019-01-08 | study: AquaDiva: Metagenomics assemblies of 32 groundwater samples
TCCGAAGTTACGGCTGCTTTTTTGCCGAGTTCCTTGGGGACGTCTCACTCGTTCGCCTTGCTCTACTCGAGCTGAACACCTGTGTCGGTTTGCGGTACGGTTGTTCTTACAATAAGTTTAGAGAATTTTCTTGGAAGATGGCTTTGCATCATTTGCCTGGCCGAGGCCAAACATTTCCGCTCTTCTTGGAATCGGTACTAAAACCAGTCTCCGGGATTTACCTCGTAGACTTCCTTAAAGCACGGACGTCAAATCCGATAATGCGCGATGCATACTCATCTCCGTCCTCCCATCACTTGCAAAAACAGTCACGGAATATTAACCGTGTGTCCATCGGATGCGGTTCTCACCATTTCCTTAGGACCGACTAACCCCTCTCCGACAAACGTTGAGAGGGAAACCTTGTTCTTTCGGCGTGCGGGTTTCTCACCCGCATTGTGGTTACTTGTGCCAACATTCTTACTTCGCAACGCTCCAGCGTGGGTCACCCCTTCGCCTTCAGTGCAGATGCGAATACTCTCCTACCGCTTACCTTTTCCGAAGAAAAGATAAACCCTCAGTTTCGGTACCATGCTTAGCCCCATGAATCTGCGGTGCAAAATCTCTGACTGAGTGAGCTGTTACGCTTTCTTTAAAAGATGGCTGCTTCTAAGCCAACTTCCTCAGTGTCTGAGAAATTTCACCTCCTTAAGTGCACTTAGCATGAATTTAGGGACCTTAAATAGAGATCTAGGCTGTTTCCTTTTTGACCACCGGAGCTTAGCCCCCGGAGTCTAACTGCCAAGCTGTTAATCATTAGTATTCGGAGTTTGATAGGTCTAGCGATCTTTCGACCTGTCCAGACCTTCCAGTGCTCTACCACCAATGGAAACACTCGACGCTAACCCAAAAGTTATTTCGGAGAGAACCAGCTATTACCAGGCTCGATTAGCTTTTCACTTCTTATCACAAGTCATCCGAGAGTATTGCACGGCTCACCGGTTCGGGCCTCCCTTCATCTTTCGACAAAGTTCACCCTGCTCATGACAAGCTCGCTCTGGCTTCGGGTCTTTAGCATACTACAAACGCGCTATTCACACTCGGTTTCCCTATGGCTCCACGCTTTATAGGCGCTTAGCCGCGCAGTATGCTAAAACTCGTTGGCTCATTCTTCAATAGGCACGCCATAGAGGTCTTGCGACCTCGCTGACTCCTTGTAAACGTACGGTTTCAGGTCTATTTCATCGCCCTTCCGGGCTGCTTTTCACCTTTCCCTCACGGTACTAGTTCACTATCGATCTCTAAGAGTATTTAGCCTTACCGGTTAGTTCCGGCAAATTCCTCCGAGCTATTCGTGTCTCGAAGTACTCAAGAACGGAAACAAAAGAGACTTCTGATTTTCGGTTACGGGACTATTACCCCCTTGGGTGTTTCTTTCCAGAAACTTCACCTAACCAGATATTTTTTAACTCTTCTCTCAACCGAAGTTGAGACGTCGCCGCCTTACTACCCCCAGCATCATTCACACAACACGACCATACGCGTCGTGAGAATGAAACTAGGTTTGGGCTCTTTCCTTTTCGCTCGCCGCTACTAGGGAAATAACAATTGTTCTTTTTTCCTCCAGTTACTGAAATGTTTTACTTCACTGGGTGTATTCTTTATGTAATTCATAAAGTATCTGCAAAAGCAGATGGGTTCCCCCATTCGGACATCTCCGGATCACAGGTTGCTAGGCACCTCCCCGAAGCGTATCGCCGCCAAGCCACGTCCTTCATCATCTTCTTAGAGTCAAGGCATCCACCGTACGCCCTTAAATTTCCCATTAGGAAACTTAAAAACCACTTCTAATTCTAATTTGAGTCTCTGGTCGCACCCGTCCGAGTGTAACCAGATCCTGCTCTGTCCTGCTAAATGAAATCAACTTCATTTAGCGTTTTCTTTCCAACGCTCCACAATCGAGTGTTGGAATTCATTCATCCATCTCCAGATGCGAAAAGACCCACTTTTTGGTTCTTATCATCCGTGATGGTATTAATTTTTCAAAGTTCATTCACTGCCCTCATGGGACAAGCTAGAAATGAAAACCCAGTCGCAGGAGCGACTGGGTCTAAACCCTCAAAGCGGCAAATGCCGCTTATGTCGCTTTCTGTTTTAGGTTTATAAACATATCTAGATAGAAAGTATTCTATACCCTATCAATTTTGCTGTCAACTTTAGCTACTTGCAGACAATTGAGTCATAGCTTGAGCCTGAATTTCGGCTATAACCGCCTCTGCCACACGAGCCTTGGCTCCTGCCGAAGCATCCACTTTGGCATTGGCTTTGACTATGGTGTTCTCTCTTATTTGTGACTCAAGTTCGGCTCTGTCGTAATTCGTCTTTGCAACTAGAAAACTCCACCAAGAAAGATGTGAGCTTACAGCCAAATTTGCATCGGCTTCGGCCAACACCTCAGTTTTGGAACGAACGGTGACAGGAATGAATCCAAGAAGTTTGCCACGATGTCTATAAATCACCTTCACTTCTGATTCTGTTTTACCTTCGGCGCTGACTTCCACTTTGGCAACATTGCCGTTTTTCTTAGTAACGTTCTCGCTGAAGACCTTAAGGTCAGCATCTGTGTTTACTTGAGTGGCAGAAACAACTGCGATACCGAAAACATTGAGTTTAAGTTCAGCATCAGTATCGGAATCCACTTCAACTTCGGTATTACTACTTTGAATTGTGGTATTGGTAATTTCTACCTTTGAATCGCTTTCAACAGAGGTGCTGTAATTGGCTCCTGTATTTACATCAATTATAGCCAAGTTGCTCTTGGCGCTTGAAATCATGGGTAAAAATAATAAGAGAAACAAAAGAAACAGGATTGCCCCAAGTAGAGAAAGTTCTCGAGCTTGTTGCGCATTGTTCTTTTTCATTCTATTGCCTTTGAATTAAGTTCAATAATTAATACTATAAGCACACCAGAGTAGACGGATATCTAACTGATCTCTTACGGGTTAATTTTTCTCTTTCAAATCAAGGCAAACAGAGTTAATACAATATCTCTTGCCTGTGGTGGTCGGACCGTCGTCAAATACATGCCCGAGATGCGCCCTACACTTCTTACAAACCACTTCTGTTCTGTGCATGTCATGTGAATTATCTTCTACAAGCTCAACGTTTTCCAGATTTGCGGGCTCGTCAAAAGATGGCCAGCCTGTCCCAGAGTCAAACTTGGCATCTGATTTAAAAAGTTCTGTACCACAACTTTTGCATACATAAGTACCTTCGTCCTTGGTGTGGACATATTTACCCGAAAAAGGTGGCTCGGTACCCTTCTTCCACATCACTTCTTGTTCCAACTCTTTTTCGTCCATTATATTTTTTTTAATAGTTCGCCAAACTCCTTTTGAATCTTATCTAACTTTGGATTAATTATAACCTGACAATACGGAGCGCTCTTGTTGTTCGCATAATAATCTTTGTGGTAGTTCTCCGCCCCAAAAAACTCTTTAAGTGGCACAAGTTCTGTAACGGTAGGCTCGCCCGACTTACTTGAAGCATTTATGTCGGCCAAAAATCTTTCCGCTTCCTTTTTTTGCTCATCGCTCGTATAGAAAATTATTGAACGATACTGTGGACCGATATCGTTGCCTTGTCTATTTGGCGTCGTCGGGTCATGCGAGGCAAAGAAAACTGTAAGTAGAGTCTTATAAGAAACTTCTTCAGGATTGTATTCAATATAAATAACCTCTGCATGTCCTGTTTTTCCACTAGAAACTTTTTCGTATGTCGCATCTGCTTTAGAACCACCCGCATACCCAGGCAACACTTTCTCTACCCCCTTAAGCATTTTGAAAACTGCTTCAGTACACCAGAAACACCCTCCCCCAAATACCGCTTTCTGCATGTTACTTCTTCACCATATTTTGTATTTTTATTCGTATCTCTGAAACTTTAGATTCGTGTTGGGCCATTTCACCTCTAACTTTGTCTACAGCACGTTTAAGCTCTGCGGCCTTTGCCTCATCACGAGTTAATTCCTGTTTGTCTGCTACTACTTCCGCTTCTAATTTTTTTAATTCATCCTCTTTAGTCTTGAGTTCACGATGTTCAGAATCCAATTGCTTCTCTAAATCTTCTAACATTCTAGTTGAATCAATCATATTTTTATTAATTACTTAAACCCATTCTAGCATATTCTATGAAGCAAAATCACTATAAATTGCCTCTAGCGTAGGCGATAATAGCTACACTAATAGAGATTATTAGGAGGAAAACGAAGAGGAATTTGAAGAAAGTTTTATCGAAATACTTCATACATATAGTATAACAAAAAACCGCCCGAAGGCGGTTTTTTGTTTCTACACGTTAAGTGTAGGCGTAGTAACCCTTAAGCGGATTACGGGAAGGAAACGTCAGCTGTTCTCCAGTCATTCTCACCGGCCATGAAGACGGTGGTTTGAACAGAACCAGTAGTACTGTTGAACCACTGTACACCTTCGAAGCCTACTGCGTATAGACCACCCGTGAGAGCAGCGCCAGCCACAGTTCGACCGTTAATCTGGAAGGTAACAGGAATCGTTACTTCACTTCCATCGCTCAAGTTACAGCTATTCGTACCGGTTGAAGTACAACCGCTAGGAATATTGTACGAGGTCGAGGTAGCAGCAGCCGATAACGCACCGTCATAAGCGCCGTTTCGATAGACCTTGAATGAGGTCGTGGAACTTGCGATGACTGGCGTACCGGAAGCTACAGTACCAAGAGTGATGGTATCACCAACTGCCTTGACCCTAATGTTGAAGGTTGCGGTCAAAGTAGAGGTGCTAGTACCGCCAGAGAATGGAGCACCCTCAGGTACGCCATCGGTGGTAATAGACTTGGATACTAAGCTTACTTCAAGACCAGCTTTTCTGATACTGATGGTCTTGCCTTGGGCAGAACCAGTCTCAGTAATTGAGCTACCAGCAGAATTCTCTGAAGTGACTTGTGTAGCGACAGCAGTTGTTACACCGATATCAGCTGCATAGTGGTCAATTGCGAGAGCGGCACTGTCAATGTCAACCTTCAAAGACAAAGTCTTTGTGGTATCAGCTGGGATAATCCAGTCGATATCAGAGAAGGTTGCGCTAGCAGCCGTAAGAGTTGTACCAGCCACAGTAGCAGAACCTACGAGGGTAGAACCGTCGTAGATGTAAGCGGTCGTAGCGGTAGCAACGTTGTTACCACCACTTCGAACTAGGTCAACTACCAAGTCAGTAACTTTGATTTGATCTTTTTCTCCCTTGAAGTCAAATCTAGCAATTTCAAGAAGATCGTACTCATTATCACTGGAACCTTGGTTAGCGATAACCAACTGTTTATCTGGAGTATTGTTTGCCAAAGAGACTGTCAGAGCAGCGCTGTCAACTACATCAGCTGCTGAAGTGAAGCTGCGTGCAGTCAATGCGGCTGTAGGTGAGTACTGGTTGATGCCAGCACCATCTACACCTCTAACACCGTTAGCAGGAACCGTGAGGGTCCAATTATCGTTGTCAAATCCGGAATCCCAACTTGACTTAGGATCAATGGCGATCGTAAGAATCTTGGTGGTACCTTTAGGTACAACAATACTGAAACCAGTAATGGTGATGTAGTAATCAGAACCCTCCTTCACAACAGTATTTGCATCAAGAGACATCGATGCCAAGACGGTAGAACCGTCCATGACATAGATGGTGTTGGCAATCTTAGTGTAGACCTGTTGGTCGGAGTTGGTACCACTAGTAGCATCGAGATCAAGTTTGACTCTCTCAACTTTTATGTCGGAGACGTCAGCCTCGAGCTCAATACCTAATACAGCTACCTTGCTACCACCTTCATAAACTTTCGTTCCAGAAGCTGGAGAAGCTGCTAGGGTAGCAGTAAGGGTACCCTCAACACCAGGAGTGGTAATACCAGCTCCAGGAGTTGTAGTGCCAGGCACGGAAGGACCAGCAAGAGCTGCGTATCGAGCTCTTGAAATTGGACCCCAGTAACCAGCTGCAGGAGAAACTCCGTTAGCTGCCTGCCATTTAGCTACAGCGGCCTGTGTAAGAGGACCGAAGTAACCCATAGCTACGCCCGCTGGCATAACCAAGTGACCACCGGCCACAAGAGCTTGCTGGAGAGCTGTAACTTCTGAACCAGTTGAACCGAGGGTCAGGTTTTGTGTGAAGGTCATGCTTGGAGCAGACGATCCCTGAAGAGCGGCGAGCTGGGCCATGAGAGCAGTGATTTGCGCCTGAAGTTCAGCCATTGTCTGAGCTGCTGCAGGTGAAGCAGCGAAGCCGAGAGCAAGAGTCAAGCCGACTGTCAAAGCTGCAATCTTTGCTTTTCTATTTTTTATCATTTGTTAATTTTATTTCTAATGCGTGAATGTTTCCCGAATAACTTCTAAATTTGCTCGAGTCACACCACGGGTACTAATTTGCCGAGAACGGATAAGCCTTTCCCGGCAAGAGCCCTATTTCGCTCTAAAGCGAAAAAGGGCGAACCACTTAATAATGTTCACACCCATAAGTATAAGGGAAATCCTCATAATTACCAAATACGGCCTATGTGGATAACCCTTAAACCGGTTTTTAGGGTAAAAGCCAGGATACAGTTTTTGGGCCTATTATGCAAGAGAATATCGACTCCAGCGCTTTTCCCCTACTCTCTTTAAGACGCCGGAACGGACCATCTCTGACAATTCACGCTGAATTGTCTTCTCACTACAACCGTTAATTAACGGAGAAACATCCTTGATCATAACCTCCTTTTTGCGCTTCAAAATAGAGATAATAACGTTTTGGCGACTATTTTTCTTCACAGTAACAGCCCCGAATCCCTTAAGAGACTTTTCTCTGGGTTCATATTCATTTTTGTCCCTTATCATTAGAGTGTCATTTATGTCCTTTATTCTTGATTTTGGTGATTCCATGTTTAGGAAATCAGAAATACTAACAGGATAATCTAGATTATTAAGACATCTAACAAATTCAGCTTCCATAAGGTCATGGTTTTCTGTGGATATTAATCCAGCGTTTTTTGCTAAAGAAAGAAGCTTTGTTATTTTTAATATAAGATTTTTTGTCTCTGAAATAGCCACCTCCTTTTCTTTAAAGAAGTCCTTTTTAAGAGACATTGATGAAGAAACAAGTTCAGAGGCAAGAGAGCGAAGCTTCCACTTAAGTGGCTCTTGATCAGTAAAAAATCCCGTAATTAAGTATAGTGCGGAGGCGAGTTTTTCTACTTTATTAACTATATCTGTCATATGGCTGTGTTTCGTCTTTTATAACTCCCGCCTCATCGTCGGGCAAGTGTCTCTTAAATTTTAGCACACTTTGTCCTTTATGGCAAGTGCGTCCATTATAGGTCTATGGGACAAATTCTGCAAGGCTCTTTCAAGCTCATTTACAGCTAGAGCCTGTGGTATTATTGGGAGAACTATATGGCAAGGGACAGGAAGAAAAGAAACCGCGAAAAGGGAGAGGAAAAAATGCCCCTTTTTGGGCTCACTTCTAGAGAAACTGCCAACGGTATCTTGGGTGTATTTTCAATAGTTTTTGCCATATTCCTAATTATGGGCGCTCTTAATCTGTCTGGTCAGGCAGGAGCATTCGTATATAAATGGCTCTCTTACCTATTCGGCTTTGGTTACTATCTTCTACCAATAGTATTTATATTGCTGGCAGTATCCTTGCTTAGAGAAGAAGAGAGAGATTTCGCTATGGCACAGATTTTTGGATCTATTATCCTTTTCCTTTCATCACTGGGACTTGTCAATTTATTTTCAGACAAGGGTGGTGTTGTGGGAGCTCTTATATCCAAACCTTTGGACTCTCTCTTCAATACTTACTTTAGTGCCATCATCTTTCTGGCTCTTCTTGTCACTTCTGTCCTCATTATTTTTAACGCTTCACTGAAATTTGATTTCATTGCTTTCATTAAAAGATTGGTTTTGCCGAAAGTTAAAGATGAGAATTTAGCATCTACTGAAAGTGCTCTCGTTGACAAGGCGGTAGAGAAAATAGAGAAGGCCGAAATGAAAAGTAGAGAAGCAGCGAAACTAAATCCTATACAAGAAAAGACTAAAAATGATGATGAGGGCTTTGTGCCAGCAATCAGGCGCGCCAGTGGTAAACGTTGGACCCCTCCCCCAGCCTCTCTCTTGGAAGGAGATCGCGGTAAACCGGGTGTGGGTGACATCAAGGCCAATGCCAATCTGATAAAACGTACCCTTCTTAATTTTGGCATTGTGGTGGAGATGGATGAAATTTCAATTGGTCCTTCGGTTACCCGCTATGCTCTGAAGCCAGCTGAAGGAGTTAAGTTATCAAAGATTCTTGGACTTCAAACCAATCTTGAATTGGCTCTCGCAGCACATCCTGTACGCATAGAAGCGCCAATACCGGGTAAATCTCTGGTTGGGATTGAAGTGCCAAACACGCTCAAATCTACCGTTGGTCTTGGCTCTCTTATTTCTGACGAAGAGTACACAAAGAGTTCCAAGCCACTCCTTTTCTCGCTTGGTAGAGATATCGCCGGTCACTCACACTTTGCAAATCTTTCTAAAATGCCGCACATCTTGATAGCCGGAGCTACTGGTTCTGGAAAATCTGTAACAATCCATGCAATAGTCACTTCCCTACTTTTCAGAAATCCGCCAGAGAATCTTAAGTTCATAATGATAGACCCAAAACGAGTTGAACTCACGATGTACAACAATATCCCGCATCTCCTTACTCCAGTCATTACTGACCCCAAAAAGGCCATCTTGGCTCTAAAATGGGCCGCCAAAGAGATGGAAAGGCGTTATGACACCTTAGAGAAAAATAAGGCTAGAGACATTGATTCGTATCATTTAAGCAGCAAAGACAGTACGCTCATGCCCTTTATTATTATCATCATAGATGAGCTCGCAGACCTAATGCAGTCGTATCCGCGTGAACTTGAAGCTGCTGTAGTAAGACTTGCGCAGATGTCTCGTGCGGTTGGGATTCATTTAATACTTTCTACCCAAAGACCATCTGTTAACATCATCACCGGTCTCATTAAGGCAAACATTCCCGCACGTATTGCTCTTCAGGTGGCTTCTCAGATAGATTCTCGTACTATCCTTGATGCTTCCGGTGCAGAAAAACTTCTTGGGGCCGGCGACATGCTCTTTATGTCTGGTGACATGTCAAAACCAATGCGCATACAGTCTGCCTATATTTCAGAAAAAGAAGTCAAGGCAGTTACCAAGTATCTTAATGATACTTATGCTGACGAACTTCAAGAGGAAATTAATTTCACCACCGAGAATACGAGTAATGCAATCTTTTCCGAAACGCTTGAGAGTGATTCGTTTGACGGTGATGACGATGAGCTCTACGAAGAAGCAAGAACTACTGTTATACAGGCGGGCAAGGCTTCCACTTCGTTTCTTCAACGTAAACTTCGCATTGGTTATGCTAGGGCAGCTCGTCTAGTGGACATGCTGGAGGAGCGCGGAGTAGTCGGTGCGGGCTCTGGTGCAAAACCCAGAGAAGTTATTAGTTCTGATACAGGACCATCGGATATAGGGCCGTCGGAGACAGAGACTCCGTGGGTTGGACAAGAAAGAGAAGAACTAGAGATGCCAGAAGAGGGCGAAGAAAAAAATACTCAATGAAAATAGACATAAAGCCAAAATACGGATTTTTGGCCATCTTGTTTTTGCTTCTTCTCATTTATTCTCTCTATCAAGCGCGCTTCCTTATTCTTGGTCCACGGGTCTCTATTGAGAGTCACAAGGACGGTGAAGTGGTCACTGACCCACGAATTGCTCTGGGGGGTAGAGCTCAAAATGTTTCTTGGATTAGTTTAAATGATCGTCAGATATTTACAGATGAAAAAGGATACTGGAGTGAGAAATTGATAGTATCAAGCGGTACAAGTATAATGACCCTGAAGGCTCGTGACCGCTTCGGTCGAGAGACTACAAAAAGTGTGATGGTGGTATTAAAATAAATCCCAATGACAAAAAACAAAACTACAGAAGCCAAAAAGGAAGCAGGAAACATCAACACCACGCTTGATGCTATAAGAGTAAAGTTCGGTGAGGAAGCCATCATGAAGCTTGGGGACAGGCCCAAAGTAGGAGTAGACGCCATTTCCACGGGCTCTATAGGGCTTGATGCGGCGCTTGGTGTCGGAGGTCTGCCACGGGGTAGGATTATTGAAATCTTTGGTCCAGAATCTTCTGGGAAAACTACTTTATCACTTCATGTTATAGCTGAAGCTCAGAAAGCGGGTGGTATTTGTGCTTTTATAGATGCAGAACACGCCATGGACCCAGAGTACAGCAAGCGCCTTGGTGTAAAAATTGACGAACTTTTAATCTCTCAACCTGACACAGGAGAACAGGCTCTTGAGATTGTGGACTCTCTTGTGCGCTCTGGAAAACTTGATGTAATCGTTGTTGACTCTGTCGCGGCACTGACACCCAAAGATGAGATTGAGGGTGACATGGGGGCGTATCACGTCGGCAAGCAGGCGCGCCTAATGAGTCAAGCTCTGCGAAAACTAACTGCTATAGTCGCAAAGTCAAAAACTATTGTTATTTTTATCAATCAAATACGTATGCAGATAGGGGTAATGTTTGGAAATCCTGAAACAACCCCCGGTGGTAAGGCGCTCAAATTCTACACCTCTGTTCGTCTAGACATTCGCCGTATCGCTCAGATTAAAAAGGGAGAAGAGGTTATGGGCGGCAGAACCAGAGTCAAGGTTGTTAAAAATAAGGTGGCGGCTCCCTTTAGACAAACAGAATTTGACCTAATGTATAACGAGGGCATCTCTAGAGAAGGAGAGCTCATTGCTTTGGGAGAAAAATTTGGCATTATGAAAAAATCAGGTAACTCTTACGAGTATGGCGACACCAAACTTGGTCGTGGTTACGATGCAACCCGCCAATTTCTCCGAGAAAACAAAAAAGTTTCAGATCAAATTCTCAAGGAAATTAGACAAAAATTAAAAGATGCGTAGAATGGAGCCCCTATGCTTGAATACAGCGAAATCACCGAGAGGAAATATATTATTCTTGAGAATGAACCTTGGGAGGTCATTGATTCTCACGTCTTCAGAAAGCAGCAAAGAAAACCAGTAAACGCCACTAAATTAAGAAACCTCATCACTGGTCGGGTGACGGAGAGATCTTTCCACGTTTCAGAAAAAGTTGAAGAGGCCGAAATTGATAAAAAGCCAGTTAAATATCTTTACACCAACAAAGGCGAGTTTTGGTTCTGTGAAGAAAAAGATCCTTCAAAAAGATTTAAACTCGAGGAAACCGTTATTGGTCCGGGGGCTAAATTTCTCAAACCAAATATCTTGCTTGATGTAATGCTCTTTGGTGAAAAAATAATTGGAGTCAAACTTCCAATAAAAATGGATTTAAAAGTTATTGAGGCTCACCCAGCAGTGAAGGGTAATACCGCTCAAGGCGCTTCAAAAATGATTAAACTTGAAACTGGAACCGAGATTTCTGTCCCTATGTTTATTAAAGAGGGGGATGTTGTTCGGGTAAATACTGAGACCGGCCTTTACGCAGATCGAGTATAAGACCAGCCAGAAGCCCAATAAGACTCCAGTAAAGAACTACGAACCACAGTTCGTGAGACATAACCAACCCGTCTCCTGCAAGTTTATAAATAAAAATCAGAGGTAAGAAAATTGGCACTGCAAGGTAGTCTGCAAAACAGCCAGCACCACTGGAGACTGGGCAGATTAATTTCAAAATAAGTGCTAATCCAATAAATACTGGACCAAAAAGTACTCCTTGAATGAAGTAGGGTATATGCACACCTAAATTATAACCCAATTAACTAGAAACGTATGGTAGCAAACCTAAGAAACGAGCACGTTTGATAGCCGTAGCAAGCTCCCGTTCAAACTTAGAAGGTACGCCAGATCGTTTTCGGGACTGAATGCGGGCGTGAGGTGTCAGAAACTTCTTAAGAGTTTCAACATCTTTATAGTCTATGTATTCAATCTTATTCTCCTTGAAATAGTTTTGCTTTCTCATTTTAAAATGGGATGTCGTCTACATTAATATTTTCTTCTGGATACTCTATGGCGCCCTCTGGAGGAGCTTCTTGGCTCTCCCCTCCTTTTGTATCAGCAGCCGGGGCACCGTCACGTCTAGGACCAAACTGGATTCTGTCAGCCACAATTTCTGTACGATATTTCTTGGTTCCATCTGGGGCATCCCAGCTTCTAGTCTGTATTCTGCCTTCAACCAAGACAGAGGCCCCTTTTCGTAGATATTGCGCAGAAGTCTGTGCTTGTCTGCCAAAGACCACCACATTGTGATAATCGGTAGATTCTTGTTTTGCGCCATTTTTATCCTTCCAAACACGGTTGGTGGCTACTCCAATAGTTGCAACCTGCACCCCAGAAGGAAGAGAGCGAAGTTCTGGGTCGCGAGTAAGATTACCAACAATGATGGCGCGGTTGAAGTACATATCCTTATGTTAGCACCGCCTCCTCAACTGGGCTAGGTTCTGTTTCTTCTTTCTTTTCTGCACGAGCCCTTGCTGCTTTGGCAAAAGTAAATGCAGACTCGCGAGGAGCCTTAATAAGGAGAAAGCGCAAGACTTCCCCAATTTTTTCTATTCCATCTTTAATTAAAGAAATTTTCTCTGGTTCAACTTCAAACTTCATCCAACCAAGATAAGCGTCGGATACCACATAACGACTTGCACCAATGGTTTTTGACATTGAATAAGCTAGGTCTTGTTTAAACGGTGCTTCAGAATCTAGTTTCGTACCACCTTCTTTACTAACCACCTTTCCAATCAAATCAACCGCATCGGAGAGTTTGTCCTCTGGGATACTTGGCAGGATTAAATAGCCCAGTTCGTAGACGGTTAGCCCCTCTTTATCGGCTGATGATTTTCTCATAAGTTGAACTAGCCTATCATAGAAAGCGCGTTATTGACAAGGGCGGCTCTCACGGTCTCTTCGTCCTCTCCCCTAATCTCGGCAATCTTTTTTACTACTTCGCTCACATAAGAAGGTTCGTTACGCTTACCTCTATGCGGCACTGGGGTAACATAGGGAGAGTCTGTTTCTGACATTATTTTCTCCAAGGGTGCCAATCTAATAACTTCATCATAATCACGAGCAAAAGTAATAACTCCAGTAAAGGAAAGAGTGAAACCGATATCAAAAAATCTTTTTGCTATTTCAACGGAGCCAGCAAAAAAGTGCACATTGCCCTTGAGTTTACTCCCGTGTATTTTTTTAAGTGGTTCAAGAATTTCTAAAAGCTCTTCATAGGCGTTACGTGCGTGAATCATAATGGGTTTCTCGTGAAGAACGGCAAAGTTAAGTTGTTCTAGAAATAATTTTTCTTGTCTAAGATAATCCTGTTCTTTGCTCGCGTGGAAAAAGTCCATCCCGCACTCTCCGACTGCTACCACCTTTGGGTGTTTAACAAGTTTTTCAAATGAGAGCTTATCAAAACTTTGACTCGGGTCATCTACGGGGTGTATGCCGATGCAAGCATAGATTTCATCATACTTTTCTGCCAAGGCTACGGCCTTTTTTGAAGATTCTAAGTCTGTTCCAACGGTTATAGTGTGAGTCTCTGCCTCTTTTAGTCTCTTTATAACAGAATCAAAATCTATCCAAGATTCAGGGAAATTAAGGTGAGAATGTACGTCAAAGTATTTAGGCATTAGCTTAAGCGAGGGAAAAGATTCTCTGGTTTTTTGTTTTCTTTAATTGCTTTCAATATTTTCTCACTTGTTTCTGGCAAGAATTGAGCCAAGTCAGATGCAATTTGTGCAAGTTCTATCACAAGCTTTGTAATAACTTTTGTGTCCTTTGTCTCCCAAGGTTTTTTATTTTGAATCTCACCATCAAGTAGGCCTATTGCTGAAAATACTAACCCAAGAGCCTCTTGAAAATTAAATTCATCGATTTTTTTAGTAATAGCTTTTGTGCCTTTATTGTTAACAGAGACAGAAGAATTGAGGTAATCCCCCGCCATTTTCATTATGCGAGCAGTAAGATTACCGAGCCCATTCGCAAGTCCAGCCTCATACCATTCGTCTAATCTCTCCCAAGTTACATCTGTATCTTCAAAGGGATTAACATGTCTCAAGAGAAGGTAGCGAGTGCTGTCAACTCCATATTTATTAACCATGTCTTGAGGACTAATAACGTTACCAAGAGACTTGGACATCTTTTGCCCACCAGAATTTATAAACCCATGGTAAAAGATTTGGTCAGTATTTTTTATACCGGCAGACATAAGCATCGCTTGCCACATGAGTGACTGAAATCTTATTTGATCCTTACCTGCGAGTTGGAGTGTTTCTCCTTCTTCCCAAAATTTCTTGAAATCACCATTCTTATCCTCTGGCCAGCCAAGTGTTGAGATATAACTCGTCAACGCATCAAACCAGACATACATCACTTGAGTGTCGTCTCCTGGCACAGGCACACCCCAAGAAAGTCTGCTTTTCTCTCTAGAAATACTAAAATCTTCCAAACCTTCGTTAACGAAATCTATGGCCTCAAGTCTACGCCAATCTGGGATAATGGCTTCTGGATTAGCCAAATATTTGAGCAGATCTTTTTCATATTTACTAAATTTAAAAAACCAATTTTTTTCTTTTAGAAGTTGTGGTTCCGTCTCGTGGATAGAGCACTTACCGAGAACTATGTCTCTCTTGGACAAAAAGCGCTCACAACCAACACAATACAAGCCTTCAAATTCTTTTTGGTAAATATCATTCTCGCATCTTTTCCACAATTCTTGGGCGGCCCTTATGTGTTCTTTGCTGTGAGTACTAATAAATCTTAAATTCTCCGAGAGGTTTAGCAGGTCCTTCAGCTTTTTAAACTCTTCGCGATAGCGTTCAACATATTTTTCGACTTTTTCTCCCGCTTTTTCGGCAGCATTAAAAATTTTCTGTCCGTGTTCATCGGTACCCGTGTTGAAAAAAACCTCTCTATCCGCCTTACTTCTAGCAATAACATCTGCCGCTAGAAACTCATAAGTATGGCCAATATGTGGTTCTGCGTTAACGTATGGAAGCGTTGTGGTGATGTAGAAACTTTTATTTTTAGACATATCTCTAAGACGAAGATTCTTTTTCAGATGCCTGTTGAGCAAGTTTGCGTGCATCAAAGTCGGCAATAAACTCTGTAACTGCTGCCGCTACCGGCACTGCGATAAGCACACCAAGAAAACCAGCAAGTGTCCCACCCACAACAAGCGCAGTAATTGAAACCATGGGTGAAATTCCAATCACTTTCTTCATTATTAGTGGGTAAATAAGATTCCCTTCTAGTTGTTGAACAACAAGATAAAGTCCTGCAACAAATAGGGTTGTGGTCATACCACCAGACACATAGGCAATAAATACAGCTGGTATGGCGGCAAGAATAGAGCCAAAAATCGGGATAAGTTCAAAGACTCCTGCCAAAACAGCAAGCAGAAGAGCGTGTGGAACGCCAATAAAGAGAAGTCCTATATAGACAAGAAGCATCACTAGGGCAGAGGAAAGAAGCTGACCTTGCATCCAGAGACCAATCTTGGTTTGTGAGCGTCGCCACAGACCAATAACATATTGCTCGCGCTTAAGGGGGGTGATCATTTTGAGAAACTTACTAATACCATCTTCTTGCGCCACTAGATAGAAAGAAAGAACTATTATAAGAATAAAATTCAAAACCCCGCCAAATATTAACGAGAGGCTTGAGAACACACCCCGAGAAAGGAAGTTAGACAAAGCATTTAGATGAACACTCATTTCCTTCACCAATGCAGGGGTGTCAAAGCCTCCAAACAAGTTTTGAGTTCTAAACATGTCCGAGAGAATGCCGCCACTGGTAACAGAATTGAAATATATTGTCAGAGTTTTTATAAAGCTTGAAACATCGCTCACAAGAGGCATCAGAAGAAAATAAAAGATGCCGAAAAGACCAAGTGCTGAAAATAGATAAACGAAGACTACTGTTGGCACACGCGGAATGCTTCTTTTCTTAGCCCAAGCGGCAACAGGCTCTATGGCAGAAGCAATAACAACTGCAGTTATAAGCACCAGAATAAATTCGTTAATGAGAAAAAGCGCGTAGGCTATGGCCATAACGAGCATGCCTCGCACCCAACTGCCGGTAGTAATCTCCCACTTTACCTTGTTGTCCATAAAATTATAATATCACTATTTGAGTAAAAGAGCTTTTTCCATCATCTTTGGATTGGAAATGTCACCAACAATAGCAAGATTTAGTTTTTCGTTTCTAAATATTTCCTTCGCTACTTTCAAGACGTCTCCTGCCGTTACTTTCCGAACCTCTTTTTCAAATTCTTGTGGTGTTTTCAATTTACCATTAATAATTTCTTGGTTGGCATAAAATTCTGCAGCTGCATCTGTAGTTTCAATGCCCATGTAAAGATGCCCAATGATATGCTCCTTAACTTTTTTCAATTCCTCACTGGATACAGGTGTTTTGGTCAGCTTGCTGCATTCATCTAAAAGAACTTTTAACACCTCTTTGACACGAGAAATGTTAACGCCTGTTGAGATGGTAAAGACCCCATGATCTGTGCGCTCCTCATTACCGGCTCGGACGTAGTAACATGCCCCCATCTCGTCACGTAGCTTATTAAACAAGCGCGAGGACATCCCCTGACCCAAAATAGCAGAAAGTACACTAAGAGCTGGGACTCTCTTGTCATTTGCCTTGTAAGCACGAAAGGCTAGTATCATGTGAGTCTGGTCAGTTTTCTTTCTGTGTATTGAAAGTCTGGGTGACTTTTGTTTTTCTTTTACCGCAAGTTTAGAAGATTTGCTTCCTTGAGAAATATTTTTGAAATGTTTGTTTACTTCTTTGAGTACTGCTGTTTCGTTGATATCGCCTGCTACTATAACAACGGTTGAAGAAGCCACATAATGCTTATCTCTGTAATTGACAAAATCTTTGCGTTTAAACTTTTTTATATTTTCCCGTGGACCAAGAATACTTCGACCGGCAGGTACATCTCCATACATAAGTTCAGAAAGTACATACCATATTTTTCTTTGTGGTAAATCTTCATACATACTAATTTCTTCCAATATCACTCCTTTCTCTTTTTCCAAATCTTCTGCTGGTAAGGTCGGATTAAGATAAAGATCAGAAATTATTTCAAAAAGTTTTGAGAAGTGTTTTTTTGAGGCTTTAGCATAATAACCGGTGAACTCATTTGAGGTGAAAGCGTTGTTTGTGGCGCCCAAAGCATCCAATTCCTTGGCTATTAAGCTCGCTTTCGGTCTCTTGGTTGTGCCCTTAAAACACATGTGTTCTAGGAAGTGTGATAGACCATTTTGGGCTTTGGTTTCGTAGTTAGAACCAGTCTCAACAGTCACAAGAACCATAACAGATGGGTTACCTTTTACCGGCACAGTAATAACTCTCAAACCGTTTGGAAGTGTGGTTTTTTTGAAATTCATTAGAAAAATACAATACCTTAAATAAGAGCTTCTTTCAAATCCTTAATTTTTACTCGCCTTTGTTCCCCGCTGTCTCTATCGCGCAAGGTCACAGTATCGTCTTCAAGGGTATCAAAGTCTATAGTGATGCAGAATGGTGTTCCGATCTCATCTTGCCTTCGATAACGCTTGCCGATGTTGCCATTATCATCAAATTCTATACTGGAGAAATCTTTCTTGACCATGGCGTATACCTCTCTTGCCTTCTTCACTAGTTCTGGCTTGTTTTTTAGTAGGGGAAAAACTGCGACACGCACAGGCGCAATATTTTTAGAAAGTTTGAGATAGTTTCTTGGCTCCCCACCAAGCTCATCTTCTGTATAGGCAGAGAGAAGGACCGCAAGTACACTACGGTCTACCCCAAGAGATGGTTCTATGACATGAGGCACAATTCTTTTTCCTGTGGTTTCATCAAGATAATCAAGTCCGTGATTTTTAAGGTCAAAGTCCGTGCGATAAGCAAGACCCCATAGCTCGGCCTGACCAAAAGGATAGTTAAACTGAAAGTCGATAGTCCGCTTAGAATAATGGGCTCTGTCACCTTCTGGCACATCGAGTTCGTGTATTCTTGCTATACCAATCTCTTTGGCAAATTTATTCATAGTCTTTCTCCACTCTTCAAAGTATTTTTCCCAATCTGCCTCTCTTATGAAATACTCTAATTCCATCTGTTCAAACTCTCGTTGTCTAAAAATAAAGTCTCTTGGAGAAATCTCGTTTCTGAAGGCTTTACCAACCTGCGCCACACCAAAAGGAAGTGCTGGATGATGCGAGTCCACCACATTTTTAAAGTCTACAAAAATACCTTGGGCGGTCTCGGGTCGAAGATGTGATACTGCCGTCTCCTCCCCTGTGCCTACTTGGGTTTTGAAAATTTCGTTGCCAAAATTAGAGATATGACCAGACGCTTCAAGCACCTTAGGGGCGCTAATGATGGATGTGTCGGTAATAAACATATCTTCACGGTCAAATACAAATCTTTGTTTCCACAAACATTTGATGTTCTCCTTCAAGATAACTCCGTAATGTCCGTAGTTCCAGAATCCAGCTATGCCCCCGTATATTTCCGAACTTGGATAGATAAACCCTCGACGTTTACAAAGCGAGACAATTTTTTCCATGAGTTTCGGGTCTTCTTTCTTCATTATTTAACAACTATATCATCTCCTTGGATAAATGCTGGGTCATTGGCGAGACTAGTGGTTAAGGGTTGATGACTAACATTTACTATATTGCCAGTAATTGTATCTTGGCCAGAAAAAACGATGCCCGTGATTAGAGTGGGTGCTGTACCAACCTGACCTAGAGATGGCTTTAGAGATATTTGGAAAGAAATTTCTCTTGCTGCGGAAGAAAAGCCTGTGTCGGAGAGAAGTGTGCCCATGTCCCACGTTATCGTGTTGGTCAAAGAATCATAAGAAATATCTTCACTTGCAAAACTAGATGCGCCTAACCAGCTCACATTCTGTCCGAGTCTTGCGACCACCTTCGCATCGGCCAAATTTCCTTGAGTGTTACCAAGGCTAAAGTTGGCAGTGTAAGTAGTCTCTTCTCCTACCTTGGGTGGAATAGGTCCAGTATTTGCAAACGAGCCCAGCGAATGAAGTATCTTGGAAGAAAAGTTAACTTGCGAGGATATTTTTACAGTACGGGTTTCGTTTACCGCTATTGGTTGTTGGCCAACTGTGTCTACAGGTATGCCAGTAAGTAGAAAGTTAAGTTTAACATCACGAGTTCCTTCCGAGGCAGATGTAGAGGGTAAAGAAGAGAAATTCATGCTTACTTGCCCGCCTTCTCCCGGAGCAAGTTCTGATTTACTGCTGTTATTGGACAGATTCCAGACAATTTTTGAATTGACTGAATCATAAAGGCCTCCATTTCCAACCGTTACAGAAGATTTGTCCAAAGCCAAGCCAGAGAGAGTAAGTTCTAGACGAGGGTTGAGTAATTTGTCTGGAAGATTATTTTTAAACTTTATGGAGGTAGAAACTGGACGAGCCACAGGAGCCACATAAGAAGTAGTATTTTCGCCATTAAAGGAAATATTCAAGTCAACAGCTTTACGGGTTATGGCGATGGTGTTAAATGTTGAAGTTACAACAATTTTTAGATTATTACTTACACTAGCCCCATCTGAAACTCCTACATAAAAGCGAAAAGTGCGTTCTTCCTTATCTTCCCCAACAAGTCTCCCTTTAAGAGTAATGGTTTTTTTGTCTCCCGGAGAAAGATCTCCAAGTGCCCAAATATTATTATCTGTAACAGCTTTCGGGATGGCATCAAGCACGCTGTATCCGTAAGGATATTCAGCTTTCAGTACAACATTTTTCAAAATATCATTTGATTCTAAACTTATAGAAACTGTCGTAGTAAAACTGTCACCAGAAACAGTAGAAGATGGGTTCTCTACTATGAGTTTGATAGGCGTCTCACCAATTGTAATCTCAAATATTTTATCTTTATAGAACGTTGCATTTGATCCTTTGACCTTGTATTCAATTGAAAACTTTACCTCTCTAGTCTCGCCGGGTAAGCCCAACATAACCATCCTCATGTTGCGAGTAGTTTCGGCACCAGCCTTAATCACTCCAATCTCTTCTTTTGTATAAGTTAAGGACTCGTTCGTGTTATCGGGATTACGACTGCCTTGTGGATGTTGAATGGAGAGGTTAACAAGCTCAAGATCGGCATTATTGGTGTTTGAAATACTAACACCTAGGTCAAGTGTTTCTCCAGCAGATATTATCGTTGGACCAGTGATAGAAATATTGACGTTCCTAGAGGAAATAAAAGTTGATCCTCCCATAAACACAAATCCGGCAATCCCTATCGCCACAACAAAAAACAAAATGGCAAAAATAAAGACTTTTTTTATAAAAGGATTAATCCTCGGTGCAACAAGTTCGTGTTTAAGCATCTCGTCAAGTTCAGGGCTCTGCCAACGTTCTTCCACGTTTGGCAACTCCGTACTCTTAACAGGGGCGCGCTTGTCTGAAGGATCTCGATAACGAGTGCGTGAATAGAGTTTGTCGCTGAGTCTATCAATCTTGCCTCTTGCTTCTTCGTCCATATTCAATAAATTATAACATCTCTTTTGCCATAAACATTATATGTGATTTTATATTTTATAAAAATTTAGCCCCGCTCCGACGAACGGAGA
>ERZ1292625.1382-Hain-H41-01um-R1-1382-length-29235-cov-21_pt2 | contig 20580 bp, 17 predicted proteins | sample MGYA00564400_ERZ1292625 | MGnify/ENA primary metagenome ERZ1292625 (study PRJEB36523, sample SAMEA6512639) | groundwater metagenome | collected 2019-01-08 | study: AquaDiva: Metagenomics assemblies of 32 groundwater samples
AGACAGTAGGCAGTAGACAGGAGACAGTAGGTAGTAGGCAGTAGACAGTAGACAGGGGACAGGAAAAAGGCTCGTCGCTTTTTTTCTTGAACCCGGTTCGTCGTTCCCAGTTGTTGTCTGCTCTCACCTGTTTACAACCTACTGTATGCAGTCTACTGTATACTGTCTACTGTATGCTGTCTACTGCCTACTGCCTCTACAATTCTTCTATCGTTATCTCTTTGTTCGTATAAATGCAGATCTCTCCCGCGATCTTCATGGCCTCTTCCACGATGGTGCGGGCGTCGAACTTCGTATGGTCCACAAGCGCCCGGGCCGCGGCAAGGGCATAGGGTCCGCCGGAGCCGATGGCGGAGATGCCGTTCTCGGGCTCGATGACGTCGCCGTTCCCCGAGAGGATGAACGAGCGCTCCGCGTCGGCCACGATCATCAGGGCCTCGAGGCGGCGAAGGACCCGGTCGGTCCGCCAGTCTTTGGCCAGCTCCACGGCCGCGCGGGTGAGGTTCCCGTGGTACTGTTCGAGCTTGGCCTCGAACTTCTCAAAGAGGGTGAAGGCGTCGGCTGTCGCGCCGGCGAACCCCGCCACTATCTTATCATTATACATCTTTCTTACTTTTTTGGCGTTGTGCTTCATGACCGTGGCGCCCACGGTCACCTGCCCGTCGCCGGCGATGGCCGTCTTGCCGTCTTTTCTCACGGCGAGTATCGTGGTCCCATGCAGGGGAGTTATTTCACTCATGATGCCTCCTGTTATGCCGAGGGATGATGGACGACCGCTCACTGCGTTCGCTAGGAAGACGGAAGCATTTTCTTTTCTCTTCCCTCTTCCCTCCACCCTCGTCCGTCTATCTCTTTCTTGCCCTCGGGTGCGCCTTGTCGTACGTTTCCATCAGACTATCGAGGTTCACATGGGTATACCGCTGGGTGGTGGAAAGGCTGGCGTGGCCCAGGAGCTCCTGGATGGCGCGGAGGTCCGCTCCCGATTCGAGCAGGTGCGTGGCAAAGCTGTGCCGGAGCGTGTGCGGGCTCGCCTTCTGCGGAAGTCCCAGTTTTTTTCGATAGTTTTCTAAAATACGCTGAACCGTCCGCGCTGTCAAGCGTTTTCCTGACGTGTTGGTGAAGACGGCCGGTGATCTCGCCCGGCCTGGTTTCTGCGCAGAGTAGGCATCGATCGCCTCAAGGGCCCTCTTTCCCACGGGCACGATGCGCTCCTTGCGGCCTTTCCCCCTGATCCGGATGAGGCGGTCGTGACGGTTGACGTCTTCGTGATTGATGCCGATGAGCTCGCTTGCCCGTACGCCGGTGGAGTATAGGGTTTCGAGCACGGCACGGTCCCTGAACCCTCTGTCGTCATCGCCCTTTGAGGCCTCCATGAGCCTCTGCGCGTCGTCAACGGTCAAGAGGGCAGGGAGCCTTTTTTCCTGCCGGGGCGTGGCAATTAGTCTGGCGGGGTCCGTCGTCAGGACACCCTCGCGGTTCAGGTACTTGAAGAAGGAGCGGATGGTCGAGAGCTTCCGGGCGATCGAAGATTTCCGCACCTTCAGTTTCATGAGGTGGGCAAGGAACTGCCGGAGAACCTGGTGGTCGACGGCGGCCAGGTCTGTTTCACCGAGGAAGTCGAAGAGCTGCTCCAGGTCCGAGAGGTAGCTCCGCTCCGTGTTTGGGGAGACGTTCTTCGTCTTGAGGTAGCGCAGGAAATCGAAGATATATTTCCGCATGGAAGTACTTTAGCGTAACAGGCCGGATTTTGCAAGGGGGATGGGAATTTGAAATTCGGATTGCGGATTGCGGAATTAGGAATTAGTATAGCGAAGTAGAGACGAGAGAGGTCCCCCATCAACCTATTTTGCTGCCTACTGACTACTGGTGTTGCTCTCCTGACCCTGGCCCCCTGACCCCTGACCCTCGGTTTTCTGCTCTTCCTTGTACCCGCACTCTTTTTTGTTGCAGGCGATGGAGACGCCGGTTTTTTTTGAATACTTCTCCACGAGGAAGGGCGCCCCGCACTGGGGACAGGGACGGGGAAGGGGCTTGTTCCAGAGGGCGAACTTGCAGTCAGGGTAGTTGGCGCAGGAGTAGAACGCCTTGCCGAACCGCGAGCGCCGCTCCACGAGCTTGCCGCCGTCTTCGGGGCAGAGCACGCCGGTGGACATGCCCTGTGTGTATTTGCACTCGGGATAGCGGGAGCAGGCGAGAAACTTGCCGAACCGCCCGCGTTTGACGATCATGGCTGAGCCGCACTTGGGGCAGACTTCGTCCGTGGTCTCTTCCGGGGCGGCCTCGACCTCCCCGTTTTCCTTGCGGATGAAGGGCCTGGTGCTCTTGCACTCGGGGTAGCCGCTGCAGGCGAGGAACTGGCCGTTCCTGCCCCACTTGATGATCATGGGCTTTCCGCACTTTTCACAGTTGATGTCGGTAGGCGTCTGCTCGGCCTTGAAGTCCTTCATCTCTGCCTGGGCCTTTTCCAGGCTTTCGCTGAAGGGCTTGTAGAAATCTCTGACCGCGGCCACCCAGCCCATCTGGCCTTCTTCGATCTTATCCAGCTCCTCTTCCATTTTCGCGGTAAAGGCGACGTCCATGATCACCGGGAAGTGGCTCACCAGCAGGTCGCTCACGAGCACGCCCAGCTCCGTAGGCCGGAACTTATTCTCAATTTTCTGAACGTAGTCCCGCTCCTGGATGGTCGAGATGATGGCGGCATAGGTGCTCGGCCTGCCGATGCCCTTTTCTTCGAGGGTCTTCACGAGGAGGGCCTCGGAAAACCGCGGCGGCGGCTGGGTGAAGTGCTGTTTGGGGTCGAGCTTGACGAGCGTCAGCGCTTCTCCTTCGGTGAGCGGCGGCAGCACGGCCTCGCCGTTCTCGTCCTCCGCGGCCTGGTCTTCCGGCTTCTCTTCCATATATACCGCCATGAAGCCCGGGAACTTCACCACCGAACCGGTGGCGCGGAAGGTATAGTCGCCGGCCGTGACGTCCACCGAGGTCTGGTCGATGATCGCGGGGTTCATCTGGCTTGCCACGAAGCGGTTCCAGATGAGCTTGTAAAGCTTGTACTGGTCCGGCTCAAGATACTGTTTGATGGCGTCCGGTTCCCGCATCACCGACGTGGGACGGACGGCCTCGTGGGCCTCCTGGGCGCTCTTGGAAACCGCGTACACCGGCGGTTTTTCCGGCAGATAGTCCTTGCCGTACTTGGCGGCGATGAACTCGCGGGCCTCGTCCTGAGCTTCCGTGCCCACGCGCGTCGAGTCGGTCCTCATGTACGTGATGAGGCCGACGGTGCCTTCCTCTCCCACGTCCACGCCTTCATAGAGAGACTGGGCAATGCCCATGGTCCGCTTGGCCGTGAAGCCGAGCTTGCGGCCGCCTTCCTGCTGGAGCTTGCTCGTGGTGAAGGGCGGGACGGGGTTGCGGCGGCGTTCCTTCTTGTCTACTTTGGAGACGGTATAGGATTTTCCCTCGAGGTTGGCGAGGATCGCCTTGGCCTCGTCGTTGTTCTTGACGCGGAGCTTTTCCTCGTCCCTCTTGATGAGCTTGGCCTCGAACTGGGGCGGCAGCTTTCCTTCGAGGAGCGCCGTGAGGGACCAGAACTCTTCGGGCACAAAGGCCTTGATCTCCTCTTCGCGCTCGCAGATCAGGCGGAGGGCGACGGACTGGACGCGGCCGGCGGAAAGCCCCCGGCGCACCTTTTTCCAGAGGATGGGGCTGATCTGGTAGCCCACGAGCCGGTCGAGCACGCGCCGGGCCTGCTGGGCGTCCACCTTGTTCACGTCGATCTTGCCGGGGTGTTCAATGGCCTGGAGGATCGCCTTCTTGGTGATCTCGTTGAACAGCACGCGGTAGACCTCTTGAGGCTTGGAGTTCTTCGAAATGACCTCTGCCACGTGCGCGGCAATGGCCTCTCCCTCGCGGTCGGGGTCGGTCGCGATCAGGACGCGATCGGCCTTCTTCGCGGCCGCCTTGAGCTCCTTCACCACCGGCGCCTTGCCTTTGATGACGATATAGTGGGGCTCGAAGTCCTTATCGAGGTCCACGCCGAGCTTGCTCTTGGGCAGGTCCATGATATGGCCCACGGAGGCCTTGACCGTATAGTCCTTGCCCAGGTACTTGCCGATGGTCTTTGCCTTTGCAGGCGATTCTACGATAACGAGTGATTTCATATTAGTATAACCATTTTACCGCAGGACGCAAAGGTCGCTGAGCGGCATCATGAGCAAGGAATAATACGCTCAGTTCCAGGCGGCGTCCCGCGCAACCACGGGGTTGCCGCGCATATCTTCCCCCGAAAACAGGGTGAACGCAACGAGGGTCTTGATCTGAGAAAGCTCTATGCGCTCAGGGAACACGTCCATGGCCCGTTCCAGGATCTCCTCCCTCCGGTCCCCGGAGATAATGCCGAGGAGCGAGAGGCGGGAGACGAACCCGAAGGCCTCGGTCGTAAAGCGGATGCGCTCCTGCCGGTTCATGGCGCGCAATCCCTTTGTCCGGCCGGGCTCGCTGCGCAGAAAAATATCGTCAGTCCTCGCCCGCACAAGGGACTGCATGAGCGTGATGGCGGCGTCCACCTCGTGAAGATGGCAGCCGCTGTCCACGAGGGCGGCCATGATCTTCCCCTCGTTGTCGAAGAGTTCCTGTTTGTCGCTTACCTGTTCCGCAATGAGCGAGAACAGGTGCATCATCCGTTCGTCCACCATGACCTCCTGCCATTACCTGTGCCCCGGAGGGCACACAGCAATATAGTACCACAAAATATTCCGAAATGCCTGAATGCGCGAAAATAAAAAGCTGCTTAATCTTTTTTAGTTATACTTCATCGCGCACAAAATATTTCCCCGGAAGCTGCCGTGCCGCGCCTTTCAGCTCCAGGTTGATCAGGATGCCGCTGATCTTCCCCGGCGCAAAGCTGCTCTCCGTCATGATCCGGTCGATGTGCTTGGGCTCGTTCGTGATGCACCGGAACACCGTTTCTTCATCAACGGAAAGCACCGGAGCCGGTTTAGAAACCGTTTTCTGAATGTCCGCCGCGCCGATCATGCCGAGGCCCTTCAGGATATCACCGCTGTTTTCCACGAGCATAGCGCCCTGCTTGATCAGGCTGTTGGGCCCCTTGCTGTTCGCTGACCCGATGTTGCCGGGCACGGCAAAGAGCCCTCGCTTCTGCTCCAGCGCGTACTGCGCCGTGATGAGCGAGCCGCTGTCCTCGGCGGCCTCGATGATCACGGTCCCGCGGGAAAGGCCGCTGATGATCCGGTTCCTGGCCGGGAAGTATCCGGCCTCGGGCTGCGTGCCGAAGGGGTTTTCCGTGAGCACCGCTCCCCGGCGGCCGATCTCTTCCATGAGCCCCTTGTTCTCCGGCGGATAGGCCCTGTCGATGCCGCAGCCGAGCACGGCGATGGTCCTGCCCTTTGCCGCGAGGGCGCCCTTGTGCGCCTGCGTATCGATCCCCCGTGCCAGGCCGCTCACGATGGTGAAGCCCGCCGCGGCGAGTTCATAGGCGGTCCGGTGCGTCACGGTCAACCCGTAGTGCGTGGGTTTGCGCGTGCCCACGATGGCGACGGCGTTGCCGTCTTCCGGCAGCAGCGCGCCCTTCACGTACAAATACAGCGGAGGGTCGGGCGTAATCTTCAGGTTCTCCGGGAACGAGGCCTCGCCGGCAGTGATGATATCCACCCCGGCCTGTCCTGCCCGCCGAACTTCTTCTTCCGCAGGCCCGCGCCAGGGGAAGGTCGTGATCGCGCTGATCATCTTTTCGGACAGTCCCTCGACGCTCGCAAGCTCCTCCTTTGTTGCGGAGAGGACTTGCTCAGGCGAGCCGAAAAGGTCCACGAGCTTCCTGAACGTGACCCTTCCCACGCCGGGAACTCTGCTGAGCCCTATCCATGATAGCACGGAATCGGAACGTGTCTGCATAAGGTTGTCCGTTGAGCAGCCGGTTTTAGAGCGCTTAAAGACAGGAATTATACCGAAGCGGAAAGGATAGTCAAGGGTTTTTTGACGGGCCGCGTGCGGGGGCGCAATAAATCCGTGCAATTACCGCATGTTTGGAGTATAATCCCGGCCATGGGAACGGTGGAATTTGTGTATGATGAGGTCTTCCTCCATCTCGTTCCCTCCATGGAGAAACACCGTGACTGCTGACGCTCCCCATACCATCCGCAGAATTCTCACGACATCAATCATCCTTCTCCTCGTCCCGTTCATCGGCAGTATCGCATACTTTCATATGCTGCCGAAGGCAGTGCCCTTCATCATAACATCAGGTATCGGTCTTCTCCTCGTGGTCGCACTGTTCCTCCGTCAGCGGGCGGTTATTCATGCCGCCTTGCTCACGTTCCTCCTCGCCGTCTGGAGCATCATCTCGAATATTGCTATCTGGCCTTCTCTCATCATCCCGTTGCTCGCGTACTCCGGCGTGGTTGTCCTCATTCCTTCTCTGCGTAAAACCGTAGGCTGGCTCAGGGTTGGTAAATTCGACAGAAATATCTATCTGCTCATGGTCACCACGGTTTTCGTATCATCCTTTGCGCTTCTCCTCTGGTTCATCCTCTGGAAACCCGACCTTACCCAGTTCCTCAGAATCATTCCGGACTGGAGCCCCTCGCTGCTCCTGTTCGAAGGCATCGGCTTCGCGCTGCTGAACGCTGCCATGGAAGAATCCATCTTTCGCGGAGTCCTGATGCAGGCCCTCGACAAGACGCTGGGAGAGGGAACGCCTTCCATCATTCTCCAGGCAATAGCCTTCGGCCTGCTCCATATCAAAGGCATCCCCGGCGACTGGATCGGCGTGGCCATGGCAACGGTCTATGGCTTCATGCTCGGCGCCATCCGCCGGCGCTCCCGGGGAATCCTCGCGCCGTATGTTACGCACGTGTTTGCCGATGCCGTGATATTTGTGATACTCGTCCTGTTGGTAAGATAGGAAAAGCGGCTTGCTAAGGGAAGTGAAGAAAGCTATAATAATGCACACTTGTTCATCGCTATTTTTGCATATTTGGCAATAACAAATTGAAATAATCGCGGATAGTACTTTCTGTAATCTGCAACGAGTTTAGCCAGCAGTTTTGCGTAAATTACTTTTCGTAATCAGGAGCGGTATCGGTGGAAGCCGCGGGGTAGTCTAGGATAATCAAAGCCGATAGAGGTGAAAGAAGGGGTAGGTATACGTCGGGGATCGGGAGCATACGGTCGATGCTTCCTTTAATTTAACTATTACGAATATTCGGAATAGTTATTCTGAGTATTTATATCGAGACCCCATGATGACGTAAGCCCTTTTTTTCGCCAACGTATTGATATTTCAGTGTTCTCGTGCTATAGTCCCGTTTATCTAATACTTGGTTATCTGAGGAGAATACGATGATAGTCGAGTGTCATTATTGCGAATCAAAAGTTGATGCTGAAATTCTTGAGTCGTACACCGAACCTGGTACCGAAGAGGATCCTTTTGAAAGAAGAACTTATTTTCTTAAATGTCCGGCATGTAATATCCCAATGGTCGGCATAGAAGTGGAAGACTATGATCCCGATGCCAATGCAGTTGTTTGGAGTGCACTTGAGCGCGTATGGCCTGCACCAGATAAGCAATTACAATGGAATCTCCCACCAATTGTAAGGAATTCGTTAGAAGAGGCAAGGAAATGCTATAAAGCAAAAGCATATAGAGCATGTGCAGTAATGTGTGGCACTGCATTAGAGGGTATTTGCCTTGAATTTACATCTAAGGGAACCTTAGCCGAAGGACTGAAAACTTTATTAGAAAAAAAGATTATTGATTCACGCATCTACGAGTGGGGGGAAGCATTAAGGCAACAGCGAAATCTTGGAGCCCATGCTACAGAACATGCTATAAGCAAAGAAGATGCAAAGGATCTGCTTGATTTTACAAATGCCATTTGTGACTACATTTATGAGTTAACGGTTAAATTTGAGCGGTTTAAAGAACGTCAAGAGCAGAAAAGAAAAACGAAATAATAACCTCTCCCAATAATTCAGATTAATAACCACGCCGTCGAGAGGGTCGCTAAGAAACGCGCCCCTCACGGCGGCGTTGAACTACAATGGTGCATATACAATGACCAAACAATTTCTCAGGCGCTATACCGATCTTCCCGCACTGATTTATTTGCTAAAAGAGAAAAAAATTACTTTGTTAGATCCAATGTCCTGGGATGACGGAAACGACTCACATTATTTGTTGGTATATAAGAGCCGAAAAAATGTTAAGAACCTCTTGGCAATCTGTTTCACGCAAGTACCAGAAGCCTACCATCATTGGAGGGTTTTCGCGGCCGGCCCAAGTGGCGTTTGTATTAAATTTAGGCGTGCCGCACTCCTTAAAGCAGTAAAAGGATGTGATGGGGTGAGAACCGGTGAGGTTGAATATTTAAAGATAAAGGAAAATTGGAACAAGCAACCATCAATTGACCAGCTTCCTTTTATCAAAAGATATGCGTTCAAAGATGAAGGTGAGTATCGTGTGATTTACGAATCTTCTGGATTAGATTTAGCGATGAAGGATATTCCAATACCCCTATCATGTATTACCAGAATTACGTTGAGTCCGTGGGCGCACGAGAGTTTAACTAAGCATATTAAAAATGTTCTCATTGGCATCGATGGATGCGAAAAAATAGAGATTGTTCGATCGACACTTATAGGTAATGATGAGTGGAAGGCAATTGGCGGGCGACTTCGTCGGCGCTGACGGATTCCCTCCGGGATGAGCGGTTCAGCACTACGTTAATGATTTCAACCAGCGCGTCCACCGCACCACGCTTCGCGGCGCGTGTCGCGTGCGTTATGCATCTTGATGTAGAAATAACATGACAACGCTCGCACATGCTTGGGGCGCCATTCGCGCCAGCCTTGAAAGTTTCACCTTCTATGACATCAAAACCATGCTGGGCCTTTCGGGGCTTGACCTGACTCACTTGGCATATCTTGAGCAAAAACCAGAAAAAGGCGCTTCGAAAGGTCAGCTAATGACGGCTATCGATTCAGTCTTTGGGAAGATGAGCGAAGAAGAACGAACATCCTTTACAGCAATCCTTACTGAAGAATTGTTGAAGCGCAAACCCGATGTTGAAGGCCAACTGGAAGAACATCTTTCTCGGTTAGGTTGGTCAGTGGCGGACGGAACGCTTATTCCGATTGAGCTCTTCGACGCAGCAGAACTGAAAGACTTCCCAGCAGAATCACGGCAAGACATGCTAAAGGCAGCACGGCGCTTCCGTGACGGAGACTTGAGTGGTGCTATCTCCGCCGCCTGCGGCGCCGTCGATTCTGTCACCACTAAAGTCTATTGCGAGCAAAATCTAGGTGACCCAGGAAGTGCGTCTTTTCAGGAACGTTGCAGGCGAGCAATTGGCGCTCGCGGAGTCATTCCGGCGCTGGAGAGTGAGCTGCAAAATCTGGGCTGGAAGAACGAAGATGTCATTCCATTCAAAAAGAACTTTGAAGGGGCTCTCAATCAGGGGGCTTTCGTTATTCAAACCCTTCGCTCAAGCATGGGTGATGTGCACGGCACCAAACCAATTTTGCGGCCCCTTGTCTTTGATAGCATCAAGTGGGCGGAGCTATTGATTAGGGCCATTGGCTGATGAATCAACCGCATAACAATTCCATCCAGGGGACCGCCAAAAAGCTGGGGAGCCTGGGGGACTACTGAAACCCCTGAAAACACAGGGTAGGAGAAAGAGAAACTTTACAGGAGAAATCCCTTGACGGTGAACATTTGTTCACCTATAATAAAAACACATTCGACGAGTGTTTTCCAGGAGGAGGAACTAATCGATATGCTCTCGCTGGGACGAACTGCGGATTCCAGGACCGGGAGGCGTTGTTATAGTTCAAAGTGACCGGCGATTCCATATTGGTGTGGATCATGCTGAACAACCTCATGATCGTGGACTCAGGGAGTAACCTATCTGGACGATTTTCAGGGATGCGCTGTGTTACTGTCAATTGGACATGTAGACGGAAAACAGCTCCAAATGCAACGGTACATTCGGTTTAGCTAAAGGATACTAATGTCGAAGCAGTCTGAAATAATCGATCTTATCAGCTCAGGAAAAACAGCACCTGGTTTCGTGTCTCTGCGTGACAATGCAGGAGCCAATTTAGCCATTGATGAGCGCGCTGCCGTTCATGATGCCAGGGCTTTTCAACATATCGACTATATTTATTTTCGTCGGTTTTCCGATGGCCGGTCATCCCAAATAGCGGCTTATATTATTGACAACTCAACCCACCGTGTTGATGAAAAAACGCTGGCTGAACTCCACCGAAAAGTTTGGTTGTATGGACTGGCTCCTTTGATTTACGTTGCCTGGCAGAGCAGGATCGATATCTTATCATGCGTAAGAGGCCCGGATTTTTGGAAATCTGAAAGTGATGAATGCCGATATATTCCGGCGAAAACCGCTGAAATCGATACGCTTAAAACCGCAGGCGAAATATCGGACGAACTCCGGGAGATCACTTTTTTTCGGCTTGCCGACGGAACATTCTGGGAAGATCCGGATAACCGGAAACTGGCAGACCACACAAAGGTTGCAAGTCAAGAGCTGATTCAGGCGATAGTGGAAGCGGACGAGGAACTCGACGGAGAAAACAATCCTATTCTGCGACGTCTGCTTCTTTTGATGGTGTTAATCAAGTATCTTGAGGACCGGCAGGTATTTCCGAGGGAAGGCTGGTTCGGGTCCTATCGAAAGGGTGCGCGAAGCTTTTTTGATGTGGTGCGAGGCGGCGACCCCGAGGAGGTGTTAAGCCTGCTTGGCGCGCTGGAGAAAAAATTCAATGGTGATATTTTTTCCTTGCCGACGGAGGGGCGGCAAAAAATTACAAAAAAAGCTCTTCATCGCTTTGCTGAACTCGTGGAAGCGAGAACGCTCAGCAGACAGCGCTATCTTTGGGAGCGGTTCTCCTTTGCACATCTACCCGTCGAGGTCATCAGTCACCTTTATCAGCGCTTCGTCAAGGGGGGCCATGGTGCAGTCTATACCCCCCCGTTCCTGGCCGCACTGCTGCTTGACTATGCCATGCCGTACAATAAGCTTACGGGAAATGAGCGCGTTCTGGACCCGGCATGCGGCTCGGGTGTTTTCCTCGTCGGAGCACTCAAGAGACTTATCAACGTCTGGCGCAGCCGCCATGGGTGGCGAAAACCCGACGTACAAACACTCAAGCGAATTCTTGGGAGAAGTATTTACGGAGTTGAACTAGACCCAAATGCTGTTCATCTTACCGCTTTCAGCTTGAGCCTCGCGGTTTGCGATGCTTTGCAGCCTGATGTTATTTGGCGTGAACTGAAATTTGATCCTCTCCACAAATCCAATTTGCTTGAAGCCGATTTCTTTTTTTTGCGTGAAGATGCCGGACAAGACAAGCCTTTTCTTCCGACAGACGGATTCGATATCGTCATTGGCAATCCGCCCTTTGAATCCAGGTTGACAGAGGCTGGGAAAAAGATTGATAAGCTTGCGAAACAGCGAGACAGCAAGCGCGGATCGTTGCCGGACAAACAAGCAGCCTATCTGTTTCTGGAGCAAACGCTGAACCTGCTTAGGCCAAATGGCCGGCTCTGCCTGATTCAGCCCGCCGGCCTTCTTTATAATCGCAACGCGCAAGCGTTTCGGGCCGCTCTTCATCGAAAATTTCAGGTGAATGCTATTCTCGACTTCAGTTCGATACGCAAGTTATACGATGCGGCGGACCCCAAAACAGTGGCAATGTCCGTTCAGGCGAAAACCCCACGCGAGGACCACTGGATCAATCACTTGACATTCCGGCGGACGATCAGTGCGCATGAGCGAATTTGCTTCGAGATCGATCATTACGATCAACATCGCGTTACCCAGGCACAAGCAGTGGGAGACCCGTATGTGTGGCGCGTTAACCTGCTCGGCGGCGGAAGACTGCTTGACCTCTCGCAACGCCTGCGGCGCATGCGCACATTAGCAAAATTTATCGGGCAGCAAAAGGATTGGGACTATGGGGAGGGCTTCATTGTAGGACATGGTGAAATAGAGGCTCCTTTTTTAACAGGTAAAAAATATCTGCCCACGAAAGCACTTACAATAGACGGCATAGATGAAGGCAGTATTAGTGTTATAGCTGAAACAAAGTTTGAAAGTCCGCGGAATGAAAACCGGTTCACTCCGCCACTCGTACTGATCAAAGAGTCAGAGTTGCTCCCGATTGCTTTTTGGTCTAAGAGTTTTATAGCATATCGAGATAAAATCGTAGGAATCCATGCTCCCCGCTCACAGGAATCAGATCTCCGTTCGATTTATAACACGATTGCTCGTAATCGAGATATGTATCGGTTCACTTGCATGCTAAATGGGTCGCAGGCGCTAATAGGCAAGGCGACCGCAATTCTGAAGCAAGATATAGATATGCTGCCGTTTCCTGAAAACCCGTATGAATTGACATTCTGTTTTTGGGAAGAAACGCTACAAGCGGATGTCATTAAATATATGGCTGATTATGTGCGTCTCGGACAGAATTCCGCTCTCCTGCAAAATGCGGCGGCTTCAAACGACCTCAAAGCCTATGCCAATCTGTTCCTTCGAATGCTTGGCAGCGTTTACGACAATCTGAAAGCAGCCGCGACCGTTCATCTCGATGGTCTCATCTGTCAGCCATTCTATTTCGGAGAACGGCCGAATCTGACCTGGATCGAAAAAGGGATTGAGGCTGATCTGCGAAAGCTCATCTATCACGAAGAGCAGTATAAATTTCTTCGCACCATACGGATGCTGCGTTTCTATTCTCAAAATGTAATTTTGATAGTGAAGCCGGACCGGCTTCGGTATTGGATTCCTTCGACCGCCATACGGGATGCTGATGAGTCGCTTCTGGAATTGCGCGAGCAGGGCTATTAAATATGATCGAAAAAGCGGCTGAAACGCAAACCAGAGGCGGTATTACTTCGGGTATTCAAAAAGATACGCTCGTCTCAAAAACGATCGCTTATATATGGCGACAACTACCGGCATGGAGAGACGATCCCTACCGTAAGTATGAGCAGTCGGAGAACAAGCTGAACTTGCAACTTGTCAAATTTCTCGACGCTCGTGCGCGATGTGATTTCCCGATGGTACGTTTCGATCATCAAGAATATCAATCCGGACGGCGCACCGTTGACATTTCGGCATCTTCGGTTGAAACGGTAACTATCGGCGCCAAACTTCATACCATTTATGATGCCATTCTCGTTATTGAAGGCAAACGTCTTCCCGCTCCTTCCCTCGATCGGGAAAAAGAGTATGTTTCTGGAGGAAAAGATAATGCTAGCGGCGGGATTCAACGATTCAAACTCGGACTGCATGGAGGCGATCATAATACCGTCGCAATGGTCGGCTATGTTCAAGAACGCTCGCTAAGCCAATGGCACAACCAGATTAATGACTGGATCGCGAAGTTTGAGCAGGGAGTATTTGAAGATTCCTGCGACTGGAGCGCTGGCGAAAAGCTCGACGTATTTGAAGAAGATTCACTCAACGGAGTTGCAAGTTATAGGTCGGTTCATAGCAGAGTCGGGAGCGTAAAAAACAAAAGGATCGAGCTACATCACCTTTGGATCGAAATGAATCTCAACAAACATGAAAATCAAGGGACAGGGGGATACAGGGGACGTAATGACCTAAATGGACATTTGGAATACGGCGGTACATCGGCACTCTTCTTCAGCATGTTTCAACTGGTATTTCTCAACTTTCTATTCCAATCATAATTGCACACTTGTAGGTGAAGTCGTCAAAAGATGCTCTGTAAAAACCATCCCCTCGTTGCCCCTTGCCTAGCATATAGGGTCTTGAAATATAGGTAAATGCTGAAAAGAGGACCGGCGCGGGACCGTGAGAGTTGCAATGAGGCGCATAAGATGGCGACAGCTGTGGATCCGAAAGATAATCCGACTGAATCTCGCGATCGTAATAGCCATCGGGCTCTACGGCTTTGTTACGGACGAGCCCTATTGGCGGGCCAACGGTCATGCCCCCTGGCTCTATGATTATTTCTTCTGGTTTGCCCTTTTTCTGAACGGGCCGTCAGGGTTCGCGGCCGATTACCTGTCGTGGTTCACCACCAGGGACCTGGATTTGCGTTTTATTGCGCAATATGCGATGTGGTGTTTGCTCCTATGGGTCCAGTGGAAGCTGTATCACGCTGCGGCGGCGTGGAGCAGGGGCACTCCTCGACGCGTGCTCATTCTGTATGGACTGGCCGTTGTTGTCGTGCTGGCGGGCGGTCTGGGTGCATATAAAGCATGGATTTATGGTCATCGACCGTCTGAGTTCTGGATTGATGAATATTTCTGGTTTGTGCGAGTGGCGGGGATCGCAGCGTCAGGCATAGTTGTTCTTTGCTATAGCGTGCTTCTCAAAAAGAAAACATAGGGGGAACATGGGGGACAAACTATAGTCCCCAAATTGCCGAACAAATTGCCCCGAATTGCCATAAGATAGGATATAGTGACGTCTTAAACCCTCCCACCTCCTTCCTTTTTATATTGACACTCACCCACAAGAAAGTGTACAAAAGAGCCTGCAATTTATCAGGAGGTTACAAAGATATGGCCGCTGAACCGAACAAGATCATCTACTCCATGGTGGGAGTGGGCAAGTTTTACGACAAGAAGCCGGTCCTGAAGGACATCTACCTGTCCTATTTCTACGGCGCGAAGATCGGCGTGCTGGGCCTGAACGGGTCGGGCAAGAGTTCGCTGCTCAGGATCATGGCGGGCCAGGACAAGGAGTTCGTGGGCGAGGCGGTCCTGTCCTCGGGCTACACCGTGGGTTTCCTTGAACAGGAACCGAAGCTCGATCCCAACAAGACCGTGCGTCAGTCCGTGGAAGAGGGCGTGCAGCAGACCGTCGACCTTTTGCATGAGTACAACAAGATCAACGAAAGCTTCGCCAATCCAATGTCCGACGACGAGATGAACAAGCTCATCGCGCGCCAGGGCGAGGTGCAGGAGAAACTGGACCACGCAAACGCCTGGGAGCTGGACAGCAGGCTCGAAATGGCCATGGACGCGCTTCGCTGCCCGCCGGGCGACACAGTGGTGAAGACCCTGTCCGGCGGCGAGAAGCGGCGCGTGGCGCTCTGCCGATTGCTGCTCCAGACGCCCGACATCCTGCTGCTCGACGAGCCCACGAACCACCTCGATGCTGAGTCTGTTGCCTGGCTTGAGCACCATCTCCAGAGATACGAGGGAACGGTGATCGCCGTGACCCACGACCGGTATTTCCTCGACAACGTGGCCGGTTGGATCCTGGAGCTCGACCGCGGCCAGGGGATCCCCTGGAAGGGGAACTATTCGTCGTGGCTTGAGCAGAAGGGCGAGCGGCTAAAGCAGGAGGAAAAGACCGAGAGCGAACGCCAGAAAACACTGGCCCGCGAGCTCGAGTGGATCAGGATGTCCCCCAAAGGACGGCATGCCAAGTCCAAGGCGCGTATCAGCTCCTACGAAGAGCTGCTCCGCCAGCAGACCGAGGCGCGCGGCAAGGAACTGGAGATCTACATTCCGCCGGGACCGCGGCTCGGCAAGGTCGTCATCGAGGCGGACAACGTGACCAAGGCCTACGGCGACAACATCCTGGTGGAGGGCATGTCCTTCATGCTGCCGCCGGGCGGCATCGTGGGCGTTATCGGGCCGAACGGCGCGGGCAAGACCACGCTCTTCCGTATGATCACGGGACAGGACAAGCCCGACAAGGGCACGATCAGGATCGGTGAGACCGTGAAGCTCGGATACGTGGACCAGAGCCGCGACGTGCTCGACCCGAACAAGACGATCTGGGAGGTGATCACCGGCGGCCAGGAACAGGTCCAGCTCGGCAAGCTCCTGATGAACTCCCGCGCCTATGTGTCACGGTTCAACTTCGGAGGCACGGACCAGCAGAAGAAGGTGGGCGTCCTCTCGGGCGGCGAACGGAACCGGGTGCACCTCGCGCGGATACTGAAGGAAGAGGCGAACGTGCTGCTTCTCGACGAGCCCACGAACGACATCGACGTGAACACCATGCGGGCGCTTGAAGAGGGCCTGGAAAACTTCGCGGGCTGCGCCGTGGTGATCAGCCACGACCGGTGGTTCCTGGACCGGATCGCCACGCATATTCTCGCCTTCGAGGGCGAGAGCAAGGTGGCGTTCTTCGACGGGAACTTCACGGAATACGAGGAAGACCGGAAGAAGCGGCTCGGCGCCGAGGCGGACCAGCCGCACAGGATCAAGTACAGGCATTTGACGAGATGATGTAATTGCGGATTTCGGATTGCGGAATAAAGCGCGTCATTCCCGCGAACGCAGGAATCCAGGGTTTTCATCTGTGTCCATCTGTGCTCATCTGTGGTTCCAACAGGAGGTATTCATGTCAGAGTTCAAGAACGTGACAGTGGTAAAGAAGGCGAATATCTACTTCGACGGCAAGGTGACGAGCAGGACCGTTTTGTTCCCCGACGGGTCGAAGAAGACCCTGGGCGTGATGCTGCCGGGCGAGTATGAGTTCAACACCGGCGACAAGGAGCTCATGGAGATGCTCTCCGGCGAGCTGGACGTGCTCCTGCCCGGGGAGAAGGCATGGAAGGCCGTGAAGGGCGGCGAGTCCTTTGAGGTCGTGGCGAATTCAAAGTTCAAGCTCAAGGTAAGGAAACTGTCGGATTATTGCTGTTCGTTCCTGAAGGCCTGAGAGGGCGGCAGAGGAAAGGAAACTCCTTAATCTCTCAATCACCTAACCCGGATAAACCGGAACCAAAAATAAATTCATATTTACCACGGATGCACACTGATAACCACGGAAAAGAATTCAAGATTCAGTCTTTTGGTTTTTTTCCATCCGTGCAACTCCGTGTTAATCCGTGGTAAAATGGTTCTTAGATTTTCTTGCCATTTTGAGAAGAATTTGACTCGTAACTGACCCGGATAAACCGGGACCAAATATGCCGCGAAGACGGGTCGGCGCGAAGAAAGCAATGCATAAGTCAAATTTCAAAATGCAAAATTGCGGTATGGTCTCAGGCCATGATTTCATATCCCTTAATTTTGATGGTCTCGTAAGAAGTCCTATACTGTCACCCTGAACGAAGTGAAGGGTCTCTCAACATATTGTAAAACCGAGATTCTTCGCTGCGCTCAGAATGACGAAATTGGTGATTTTTGACTTTTTACGAGTTCGTCAATTTTGACTTTTCCATTTTGCACTCTGCATTTTGCATTCATCGGACTTCGTGGCGGAATTTTGTTTCCATTTCAAGATATGCAGAGGAGGAGATAATGAAGAAGACCATTCTTGTTCTGTTGATCCTTGCCGTTGCCGCAGCGGGATGCAAGCAGCGGCAGGAGCAGAGGCCCGCGGCGCCCTATCCGGCTGCCCCGCTCATCACTGCCGACGACATCCGGCATTTGCAGGACGCCGCGAAGATGGCGCCGAAGAGCGCCGCTGCCTGGACCGCCCTGGGCAACGCTTATATGGACACCAAGCAGTTCAACGAGGCCATTGAGGCATACCAAAAGGCCCTTGCCCTTGACCCGAAGAACGTGGACGTGCGCGTGGACATGGGCACCTGTTACCGCGGCGTCGGAAAACCGGAGAAGGCCCTCGAAGAATACCGGAAGGCCCTTGCCATCAACCCGGACCATATAAATGCGCGCAGAAACTCCGGCGTGGTGCTGCTCTACGATCTCAATGACCGAAAGCAGGCGGCAAAGGAGTTCGAGAAGTACCTGCAGCTCGTGCCGAATGCGCCCGATGCAGGAGAGATCAGGCAGATTGTCCAGGAGTTGAAGGCGGGGAAGTGATTTTGCGCGTCGGCCTTTATTTTCTGCCGGTGATCAGAAAAACCGGGAACTTCCTGACCCCGCCGCCCTCTTGTTCCCGTACCACGGTGGCGGCGGTTGTTTCGCGAACATCATGGAAACCGGCCTTTTCGAGCAGCCCCTTCAATCGCACGCGGTCGAACCCTAAGTGGACGACGCCGGTGTTGTCGCTGTGAAATGAGCCGTCCTCGCTGTCGAGGTCGGCAACGGCGAGCGCGCCGCCCGGCAGGACGAGATCGGAGAGCGTTCTGAGAAGCTCCGTTGTGTCGGGCACGTGGTGCAGGGTCATGCTGCTCACGACGAGGTGGAACTTCCCCTCAACCTTCCCGCCTTTTTCAAAATCAACAAACCGGGCGCGCACGTTTTTGAGCCCCTGCTTTCGCGCCTTTTCCTCCAGCACCGCCAGCATCCCCCGGGAGCTGTCCGCGCCGATGATGGTCCTTACCAGGGGCTGGAGCCGGAGCGTTACCAGGCCCGTGCCGCAGCCGAAGTCGAGCGCGTCCATTTCCTTCGAGGGCTTTACCGCGCCGATGATCGCGTCGGCCACGTCATTGGCGAGCTTCACCCTGCCGGGATTTTCGTCCCACGTGGCCGCTTCCTTGTCGAAATCTTTTTTCTCTTCAGGTTTCATGGATCTATTCAAAACGAAAACAAAATTCAGACACGAAGGCTCTAAGGCACAAAGAAAAACAAGAAGAATTAGGGAATTACCGAACTTCAAAAATCTTTATGAATTTCTTAGTGACTTCGTGTCTTCGTGGCATATTTGGTTCCGGCTTGTCCGGGTAAGGTACCCTAATGACTGAGTATTTATTTTCTTAATGTCTAACTGACAACGCTCAGGCGGCCGTCGAAGTCCTTCGCCTTCGTGTCATGCTCATTGGTGAGCTCTTCGAGCTCCGCGAAAAGCGCCTCGATCTTCTGCTGTGCCTCGCGCACCGATTTCGAGAGCCGGGCGATGGCCGCTGCGTCGCCTTTGGTCGAGGCCTCGGCGAGTGCCAGGTTGTCCCGCTCCATGTCCTGCTCCCGTTTGGTGATCTCCTCCTCAAGGGCCGCGATCCTGTTCTTGAGCGAGCCGAGGACCTTGGACTTGTCAGCAACGATCCCGGCGCGCAGCTTTTTCGCGTCTTTCCTGTTTACGCTCTTGTCGGCCCCCTTCTTCTTCCCGTTCCGCGCGCGCACCCCGCCCTCGTCCTGCCATCCCACCCGTTCGAGGAAATCAAAGTACGTGCCTTCAAAGACGCTGACCTCGCCGCCGTCGAAAACGATCAGCTTTGTCGCGACGGCCTCCAGGATCATTTCGCTGTGGGTCACGATGATGACGGCGCCGTCGAACACTTCAATGGCCTCGATCAGCGAGTCGATGGATTCCATGTCGAGGTGGTTCGTGGGCTCGTCGAGTATAAGGAGGTTCGCCGGCGAGACCAGGAGCTTGCCCAGGAGCACGCGGCTTTTTTCACCGCCCGAGAGGACGCTCACCTTCTTGAGCGCATTGTCTCCCTCGAACATCATGAGCCCGCAGATGGCGCGCGATTCACCCTGGCCGTGGTCCGGGTGGGCGTCCATGATCTCCTGAAGCGCGGACTTGTCGTTCCGCAGGCGGTTGATGTTGGTCTGGCCGAAGTAGGCTATTTTCGTGTTCGGATGGAGCTTGACCTCGCCGCTGGTGGAGGACATCTCCCGGGCCAGCAGGTTCAGCAGCGTGGTCTTGCCCTTGCCGTTCTTTCCGATCACGGCGATGCGGTCCTTTTTGCCCGCCGAGAAGGTGAGCCCGTCGATCAGCTTCGGGCTGTCCGGAGAGAACCCAAAGGACAGATCTTCCACGGTCATCAGCCATTTCGCTTCAAAGGGCGCGGAGCGGAACTTGAAGTCCAGCGTCCTGATCTCATCGAGCCGGTCGAGCTTCTCATGCCGGGCCAGGGCCTTGATGCGGGACTGCACGGCGCTGGCCTTGGTGGCCTGGGCGCGGAAGCGGTTGATGAACTGCTCCACTTCTTTTCGTTTTTTCTCGTCGTTCTGGCGTGTTTTTTCGTAGATCTCTTCTTCCAGCAGGATCTGGTCGTAGAGCTTCTGCGTGTTGCCGGCGACCTTCCGCATCTTACAGCGGTGGATGATCATGGTATGAGTGGTGACGCTGTCCATGAACTCGCGGTCGTGGGTGATGATGATGAGCTCATTCCTCCAGGCGCGCAGGAACTGGGTGAGCCAGCGGACCGAGACGATATCGAGGTAGTTCGTGGGCTCGTCGAGGAGCAGGAGGTTCGGCCCGGAGACAAGGACCTTGGCGAGGTTCAGGCGCACCTGGTATCCGCCGGACAGCGATGACGGCGGCCGCTCGAAATCCTCGTTCGTGAACCCGAGGCCGTGGAGGATGGCCTCGGCCTTGTACGTCTCGTCGATATGGTCCTCGTTCGCCGGCAGGGCCAGGCAGGCCTCCTTGAGCACCGTATCCTCGGTGAAATGGATGTGCTGGGACAGGTGGCCGATGGTGTAGCCCGAGGGAACGGTGATGGCGCCCGCGTCCTGGTGCTCTTCCCCGAGGATCATGCGGAAGAGCGTGGACTTGCCGTGGCCGTTCCTGCCCACGAGGCCCACGCGTTCGCGCGGGTTGACGGTAAAGCCGACGCCGTCGAAGAGCACCTGCTTGCCGTAGGATTTTTCTATGTTCGTTACCTGGAGCATTCTTTATCCTTTATCCTAAAAGAGGGTACGCAAAAAGAGAGGGATATATTACCGCAGGGGAGGGAGGATGGCAAACT
>ERZ1292625.2005-Hain-H41-01um-R1-2005-length-20571-cov-4_pt1 | contig 20571 bp, 20 predicted proteins | sample MGYA00564400_ERZ1292625 | MGnify/ENA primary metagenome ERZ1292625 (study PRJEB36523, sample SAMEA6512639) | groundwater metagenome | collected 2019-01-08 | study: AquaDiva: Metagenomics assemblies of 32 groundwater samples
GCAACGTTCTTTGGTTCCGCGCGGTGTTCAATTGGCGATGATATTTATGAGTCGGCACGTGCGCTCGCCGAAAAATTAGCACAGTCTGGGTTTGCAATCATCACTGGCGGGGGTGGGGGAGTTATGGAAGCAGCAAACAAAGGAGCGTATGAGGTAGAAGGGGGGATGTCGGTGGGACTCAACATTAAACTTCCCCACGAACAGATCCCAAACGGGTACGTTACGGAGAGCAAAACCTTCAATTACTTCTTCAGTCGAAAAGTGATTCTCACGTTTGCTGCTGAAGTCTATATTTACTTTCCCGGGGGTTTTGGTACCTTCGATGAGCTTTTTGAAATATTGACCCTTATTCAAACGAAGAAAATAAAGCAAGTTCCTGTGGTTTTATATGGAAAAATCTTCTGGGAGCCGGTCATTTCGTTACTCAAAAAACACCTTCTGGAGGCGTATAAAACCGTTGATGAGGCCGATTTAAGTCTGTTTAAGGTAGTTGATTCAGTTGAAGAAGCGCATACGTATATTCTAGATTCGGTAAGGTGCTAAAGCACCTTGCTCACTGCCTCGGTTCGGGAGTCTTTTTTTGAAAAAAAGATTTCCCTCACTTTACGTTGTGAGTAAAATGTTAAATACGGCTTTATAGAGCCATATTTTAATAAAAAAGCAAAATACAATCTTGACATAGTTTGTCAAGTATGCTACAATGGGCTCTCAAAGGAGCCCCACTCAGGGGCTTTTTTTGTTGGCTCGACTTAGTCCGAACCGCGTCTGGTGAATTAGGATTTAAAGCACTTGTGCTAGATCCTCAGAAGCTAAACGCACAAAACAATGTTTATTCCAGTCATTATATTCCTTGCCAGTGCTACCTTTGGGGCGCCTACCGCGCTTTCTCAAAGTGAAAGTTACGCATTGGCTTCGAATCCTGAAACCCTCGGTGCGTACGTTCGTGAGTACTTCAGTGACACTCCTCTCTTGGCAGATATCGCATGGTGCGAAAGCCGCATGCGCCACTTGGATAAGAATGGTCAGGTACTCCGCGGAACCGTAGACGGGGATGATGTTGGGGTGATGCAAATCAATACCCGATACCATGGGGAGAAAGCAGAAGAGCTCGGACTCAACCTTTACTCGCTCCAGGGCAACCTAGAGTACGCAGAGTATCTCTACGAGAAGCAGGGCTCTAAGCCTTGGCTCGCCTCAAGCCCTTGTTGGGGTAAGCTAGCCGCAAAATAAAACTAACATAAAAACCTCCCCGTGTGGGGAGGTTTTTTTAATGCGGACAAGAAAAACAATACTTATGCCATGGGCATTTCTTTTTTCATCATTTTCGCGTCAACACTGTAACGGCCAGCGCCTGACACAACAACGTAGAACATACCACCTGCAATAGCAAGGTTCTTCATAAACATCGTGCTCTGGAGTTGGTCAGCAAGGTTCATGTGGAAGAGGAACGCGGCGAGCAAAGTAAAAATACCTATTGCTAGCGCGGCGTATTTTGTTTTGAATCCTACCAACAACATAATGCCTCCAATAAGTTCAATCACGATAACAAGTGCGGTAACGACCTCCGGGAAGGGAAGTACGGTACCAACCCAGGCAACGATAGCTACAAAACCACCAATCTTTGCCCATCCTGCTGAAATAAAAATTAACGACATCAACACGCGCGAAACAAGCATCACCTCATCAGAATATTTTTTAATCATCATATTTTTTAATTTTTAATACCCCTTTATTGTACAGGAAGAACTCAAGGGAAGGGGTTTCTTCAAGATAGATAATGTTCGCACAATATATCTTTTGCGCACTTTATACAGAGAAAGAATTTCCCATAAACTGCGCAAAAAATGGCATCATTTCGCGAACGTTGGTACAACTACGCGAAAGGAATTACGCGCAGGTAAGGGAGTTTTGTGTATATCCCCGCTAAGAGATTGGTAGCAATAAAATGTCTAAGATAGAATTCTTGAACCTCTTCCCCAGTTTGTATAGATATTTGACTATTTTATAAAAATGTGTTATTTATATAAAAGTAATATTATATGTCTGCTGAAGGACCATGCCAAGATTGTAAACGCGAAAAAAGTGAAGCTTTTTGGGCTCGCTTACTCCCTTTTTTAAATTTCATTAAATGGCCTGTATGGATTGGTGCTGCTTTAATAGCAACGAAGGCCGTGTATACCCTTCGCCAAAACCCTCAACACTTTTCTGACATTCAAGAAGAAGTAGCAGACGGAGTTACTTCGTCGTTTTCTGCCGCGGCCTCATCAGTCCGTAACGCATTTGTTGAAGCACTTGATCCGGTTGCGCAGCTTCTGATGCATTCTACTTTTTTTGCTCTTGGCGGCATTGGGATTGCACTGGTTGCTAACTTTTTTCACCAAGCACGGCCAAACAGCGAACGGTCGTAGGCGTAACCCACCCTTTGAGGAGCGAGTCATAAAGGTATGGACTCGTTTATCGATGAAACCTTCCATAAAGAGCTTCAAGCCCATAAAGACCCTGTAGCGGTGTCAGAAGCGCTTAAAACGAATGAAGGGGTTCATTTGGCAGAGGAGTTCCTAGAAAGCGTCCTTCCAATGCCATACGGCTTAAGTGCAACCGGTGAGTCAGCTCCAGAAGAGCTTGCCATGCTCGTTTTAGAACATATAGTTTTCCCCTACCTGTAGTATTGACAAACTTGTGGTTATGATATAATGCTTTTTATGATTCCTCACCCAGAAAGAATTTTAACTCCAGAAGTTATTTTTGAAACAGGCGTGCGTGAAGCGCGGCGTCCTGGTGTTGACCTGGAATATGGCGCGCGTACGAGCAACATGGTGTTTCGGGAAACAGGAGGTACCGACTCCCCTCTCATGCAATTTTTAACCGAGGGTGAGTTTGGTGCGGTGTATTGGAAAAGTTTTGAAGAGCGCGCAGAATTAATTCAAGAATTTTTCTCAGTCCTATTTTTCTAGTGGTACTGCAATAAATAGCAAAAACCCCGTTTAGGCGGGGTTTTTGCTGTAAATCTCTACATTGCCGAGCACTGCTTGCAGTCTTTCTTGTGAGTGAACACCAAGTAAAGTGCTGAAAGTCCAACCAAAATGTAGACAATCTGTTCTACACCTCCTAACCCTCCTACGAGCATATGAACAGCATTGTATCCGAACGCCATCAACCCCCAGTTAAGACCACCAATGATAACTAATATGAAACTTACTGCGTGAGCGTATTTCATTTCGTGTCGTTTAAACTAATAATGCTACCTATTCATTAAACACCAGATTCCGAGGTTAGAAGGACGGGCTGTGCATAGCTTTTTTTATAGGTACGAAAGCGGGTTTAGATACCCGCTGGTTCCCGCAACAGGAATGCGGGCGTTAGCACAGTTTGTTTTTGTCTTTAAATCTCCCAAACGGACTATCTGTACAGCGTCAGACGCTAAAACCGTGAAGTGCAGGTGTGGTCCCGTTGAATAACCCGTGTTGCCTGAATATCCTAAAAGTCCTCCTGTGGCAACCGCCTCTCCTTGGCTGATACTGATGTGGGAGAGGTGCGCGTAGAGCGACGAGAGGCCGTTGGCATGACGGACCAAAACCCACTTGCCGTAACTGTAACAACCCTTTATTTCGTCCGTATTCCCTGTTGCTTCAACAATTCCGGAGAGTGACGAAATTACTTTTGTTCCTTCAGGGGCGCCAAAATCAATGCCGTTGTGGCCGCTCCCGTTGTAGGCGCCACTTTTCGCAAAGGTGGTGTTACCGAAGTACTGCGTGAGACAGTATAAGTTTCCAAACGTGCTTTTACGATCCGCACACCGGCTCATAAATTTTTCGTCCAGTGGAAATGAAAGCACCCCACTCCCCGCCGCGGGAATTTTAGAAGGGTCAAGCGTATATTCAAGCTGTGCTTCAAAGTCACGAATTTCCGATTCCAACTGTTCACGTGCAGTTTTTTTTTCGTTAAGTAGTTTTTGATACTCGGTCTCTTTACTTTTGGTAGCGCCCAAAACGGTGGACTGAGCTTTTTTGTTTTGATCGAGAACTGTTTTTTGTCCCGTGAGCTCTTTTTTAAATGACACTAACTGCCCTTGTTTTTTAGCAAGTTCTGTATAGTCAATTTGGAGTGATTCGCGAATTGCCGTGAGTTCCACTACCTCATCGCTGAGTGCTGTTTGCACGCGACGGAGACGATCTGATTCTTCCAACGCGAGAGAAAAATTTGCTCCGGCGAGAAAATGTTCAATGAGCGTGGTGTCGTCTATTTTTGAAATGAGGCGCAGCGATTTTTGTATGACGTTATTGCTCTCCACAATACGACGTTCTTTGTCTTCGATTTCTGTGCCGATTTCTTCTAATTGAAGCCCGGTGGTTGCGATCCGGTTTTCGGTTACCGCAATGTCGGTGGCGATTTTTTTACGTGAGAGGTCAAGTCGAGCAATTTCAGCTTCTAATGTTTTTCGATCCGCTCCCACTTTGGTGAGCTCCGCTTCGTACTTTGCAATTTCAGCTTCAAGAGCCGCGAGTTGCTCTGTTCGTTCAGTTATTTTACTTTGCAACTCTGAAACGACATCGGCGTGTACAGGAACAGGGACAGCAAAGAGTATAGAGTATAGAGTATAGAGTATGAAAAAACAGGAGACAAAAAAACGATTACGCGTGAGCGAGTTTTGAAATGGCAGTGTGAATGCGCCGTATCGTTTCATCTTTTCCTAGTATACCAGCGACCTCAAACGGGTCCGGTGATTTATCTTTTCCAGTCAATGCAAAGCGAAAAGGCCACAGTACACTTCCCTTCCCTGCCGCTTCCGCGTAACTCCAGACGGCTTCACGGACCGATTCTTTCGTCCACGTGCCCTCAGGGATTTTTGATACTGCTCCCAGTGTCGCTTCCAGATGTGTTTTTGTAACCGCAAGGTCAGGATCTTGTTTCCATTTCAATTTCTCCGCTTCATAAATGGGAGCTTCAACAAGGTACTCAAGCTCGCCCGACTCCTCAAGGGCACGGATGTCGTCGTACGTTTCAATGCGTTCACGTAAGAGAGAAAGAATAACCTCTGTTTGACCGGACTCTTTTAAAATGCCTTGCATGCGTTTTGAAAGGAATGGCAATCCTTCAGCGATAAAACGATCACTCGAAATTTTCTTCAGGTGTTCGCGATTAAACCAACGAAGTTTTACTTCATCAAAAATGGCTCCCGACTTTTGTACTTGATCTAAGCTAAAACGTTCTACGAGTTCTTCTTTTGAAAAAATTTCCTCAACACCTCCTGTGTTCCAACCCAAACTTGCAATGTAATTCAAAAGTGCTTCAGGGAGAAATCCAAGGTCACGATATTCAGAAACCGCGCGCGCTCCTTTGCGTTTAGAAAGTTTTGAACGGTCGGGGGCAAGGACGAGCGGAAGGTGCGCGTAGGTCGGGATCGTGGCGCCAAGCGCTTCGTAAATAAGAATTTGGCGTGGCGTGTTAGAAATGTGATCATCTCCACGAATGACGTGATTGACCCCCGTCAGCGCGTCGTCAGCAACGACAGTTAAATGGAAGAGTGGCTCGGTAAAGCTTTTGGCGATGACGAAGTCTCCGAGGTCGGTGGTGTTCATGGTAATGGGACCGCGTATAGCGTCCGTGAACGTGACCACTTTATTTTGATTTCTGAATCGAACAAGTTCCCGTGTAACGCCATCTTCGCCTTTTTCTGGTGACACGTATGCCTGGTTTCTATTCACCAAATTTTTAATGATTGATTCGTGCTCTTTTACCCACTCACTCTGGCGGTGGAGGTAGTCGTATGAAAGACCCAACCAAGACATGGTTTCTAAAATGTTATCTTCGTAGACTTTCTTTGAGCGAATGCGGTCCGTGTCTTCAATACGGAGAATAAATGTTCCTTCATGGTGCCGCGCAAAGAGGTAGGCAAACACCGCGGTTCGATACGTTCCGGCATGAAAAAGACCCGTAGGACTTGGTGCAAAACGTGTGACCACTTGCGGTTTAATTTTCATAAAAAGTCCTTACAGTGTAACGCCAAAGGGCGCTGTTGGGAATGCGTTTTTTAAGTCTCGTGTTCTAGGGCGGTGTCTAAAACGGCAGTGGCGAGTGCATGTGCGGCGTCGGGTTTTGCGAATTTTTTTGCTGCTTCCGCCATGTCAGTGCGCGCTTTCGGATTGGTGAAAAGTCGGTCAATTTCCGCAACGAGAATATTCGGCGAGAGGTTTCCTTGCTCAATAACCACCGTAGCCCCCGCGTGCGCGTAGGCAAAGGCGTTCACGCGTTGGTCCCGACTCACTGATTCAGGAATGGGAATTATGATGGAGGCCTTCCCCCACGCAGCGATTTCAAATATGCTACCGCTCCCCGCGCGACTCACCACCACGTCAGCGGCTCCCGCTGCCATTTTCAAGGCGAGCGAAGAAAGAAATCCGAATGATTTGTAGCGGTAGCGGCGTTCGTTTTGTTCCAAAATAACGCGCGCCGTATCTCGTATTACTTCAAAGTTTTTTTCACCGGTCTGATGTACCACCTGATACTTACTAATGAGCTGTGGAAGCGCGGTAAGCACCGTGTCATTTATTTTTTCAGAACCGGTTGATCCTCCTAGAATTAAAATAGTAGGAATATTTTTTTCAAGTTCTAAAAATTCATGTGCTCCGTCACGCGCCGGGTTTCTCACCCCTTCGCGCACGGGGTTTCCAATAACTGCTGTTTTTTCTTTGACCTTCTCTGGCAGGTGTTCCAAGGCGTCGTTGTAGGAGAGGGCTATTTTTTTTGCAAAAGGAGCGGCAAGAAGCGTGGCGCGCCCAGGGGTTGCGTCTGAGTCGTGGAGAATTACGGGAATACCCAGAATGCGTGATGCCATGAGCGTGGGAACCGCGCCGTATCCTCCCTTTGAAACCACCACGTCGGGGTACACCGAGTAGAGTTTAAAGAGTGTATCAACAATACCAAAAAATGTTTTAAAAATATCTAAAAAATTCATCACTGAAAAATAGCGGCGCATTTTCCCCGCGGGAGTTTGAATAAACGTAATGTTGTTTTCAAAAAGAATTCGTTCGTCAAATGGAGCGGGTGCAAAAAAGTATAATTCTGGTTGTATAATTTTCCGCTCTTTGACGATTTTTTGTATTTCTTCGGCGACAGCAATAATGGGGTAAAAGTGCCCCCCTGTTCCTCCACCGGTGAAAACGATGCGCATAGTGTGTTCAAGTGCGCGCGTAGCGCGAGATTTGTAACATGATACCGACCGAGGCAAGTGCCATCGCCAGGGCGCTCCCGCCGTGACTGATGAAAATCAGAGGGAGTCCTGAAAGTGGAAATACCGCGAGCATGGCACCAATGTTTAAAAACGATTGGACCGAGATCAGTATAGCAATTCCTACGACCACGAGTCCACTGAACAAATCGGGGGTACGAGCAGCTATAAACAGTGATCGCAGTGCAAAGGTAAGAAATCCCAAGACCAAAACAACGCTCCCCACAAACCCAAATTCTTCAGCGAACACCGCGAAAATAGAGTCTGAGGTTGGCTCAGGGAGCGTGGTGAATTTTTGTATGCTCTGACCAAAACCACGCCCTAACACTTGCCCGCTTCCGACCGCAATGAGCGACTTTTGAATTTGGTACCCCGCTCCCTGAGGGTCTTTCGCGGGATCTAGAAATGTTTGTATACGATCAAGCGCGTGAGGGTGCGTGACAATAAATCCCGACAGGGCAATCACGCCTGCAAGGGCGAGAATCCCCATATCCTTAAAACGCGCTCCTGAAGCAAAGAACATTGCCCCTCCAGCGCTTCCTATAACCAAAAAGGTCCCCATATCGGGCTGTAACAGCAGTAAAAGCGCCACCACGGAGGTAATAGCCACAAACGGCCCAATACGCACCAGAAACGGAATATTCGCCTTACGGCGCTGTGAGAGCCAGGTTGCCAGGTAGAGTACGTATCCAATTTTTAGTGCTTCAGCGGGTTGAAAGGTGGTAAACCCAAAATCAAGCCAACTTCGTGCTCCATTCAATTCGATTCCCAGTGGGGTGAAAACAAGGAGACACAAAACACAGGCAAGAATAAAAATATAAAAAGAATACTGTTTCCAAAAACGATACGGGATATTGCTCGTCACAAAAAGTGCAATGAGTCCGCCAACGATACCTAAGAGTAGTTGCGAAGTGGCGATATCGGCAAATTCCGCTCCCTCGCGTGCTAAGAGCCCTAGTGATGCTGAGAGAAAAATCAAAAAGCCACCAATAACAAGCGCCAGTGTCGCAAAGAGAATGTACGAATCAACCGCTCGCTTTTTAGCCATTTTTTAATAGTACACCCCGTTAGAAATCTTTAAAAGAAAAATTACCATATAAAGTAATTTTTCTTTGTGAAAAATCAACATTTCCTTAAACTTTGAATTTGCATACCACTGCTATTCGACTCATTGTGAATTAGATTTCTAACGGGGTACACCACTCCCCTTCTCATTCGGGTCTATTTTCCTGTGGTTTGTTGTAATTAAAATACGCCACTAACGGGAAGCTTTTTGCAGGTACAGCACGAAGTAATTTCGTTTGTAGAGCACTCCTTCAAAGCGCGTGTAGTGGTGTTTCTTCTCTTTTTTTATCAACAAAAATGACTCGTACAACGCAAGAATATCCTGCTCGGTGAACACTCGTTCATGAAAGTTACTTTTAGGCATAAGGTACGTATCCTTTTCTTTCCACGGGTGTTCTTTCAAAAGAGCGTGTGCATTTTTATCGCCATCTTTGCACAACGCGCGAACAAAGAGCCATCCTCCCGGTTTTAAAACGCGATGTATTTCTGACACGTACACACGCCGTTCGCCTTCGGTAAGTGAGTTAGATGACATCACATCAAGAACAATGTCTATACTTTGATCAGGAAGCGGGTATGGTTTTCCTATGTTCTGTTCAAAAAAAGTGACGGTACTTTTAGTTTCAACCACACGAGCGCGTGCGCTTTGAAGCGCGTTTCGTGCAATGTCGTATCCAATAACGGTTGCTCCAAGACTCTCAAAAAAGAATGCGTGCTTCCCTACCCCGCAGCCAAGGTCAAGTACGTGTGCGTCGGTGAAATCAACATCAGTTTTTTTGCGTAAAAATCGAGCAAAATTTTTCACCTCCTGAGAAGGCTCCATGCTTCCGCTCACAAAACGTTTTTTGCTGTATTCTTCCTCCCACGCTTTTTGTTGGTACGGTGACACTGTTTTATCCCAAAAGTGCAAAGGCAACACCCGCAAACGCGAGTACAGCGGTTAAGACCCAGTAACGCATGGTTACTTTGTAGGCTGGCCAGCCTAGCGCTTCAAAATGGTGGTGGAGTGGCGCGACACGAAACACTTTTTTCCCGAACCACTTTTTTGATGCCACCTGAATAATGTTTGAGAGTACTGTTCCCGAGAGTGGCAATGCAATGATGCCAAGGGTAAGAAAACCGTGTCCTTCGCCCAAGGTGTCGGTCATAAAGGCAATGGTGGCGAGCGTGATGGTGAGACCCATCGTACCCGTTTCAGACATATAAAACCGCGCGGGAGGAATATTGAACCAGAGAAAGGCAAGAATGCCGCCCGCGATCGTTGCCGCAAACGCGGCTAAGTCAATTTGGTTTTGAAAAAAGGCAATACCGGCGTACGCGCCAAAAATAATGGCAAACACGCCTCCCGCGAGTCCATCGATGCCATCAATAACGCCTGACGCGTAAAAAAACAAAACGGTTAACACAAAGAGCGGCACGATGAGCCACCCAATTTCTAGCGGAGCGTTAAAAGGAATGCCGATAGCAGTCACATCCAATTTATCAAAAAACCACCACCCGGCTCCGAGCGCCAATATTCCGACCGAGAGCAGACGAACGCGAAGCGATAGGCCTTTTGAAAAACCCGCTTGTGTTTGAATTTCAAGAAAGTCATCAGCGAGTCCAATAAGAGAACCCGCGCCGAGGAGGATGAGCGGAACCCACGTTTGGTTGCGTGAGAGAAAATTGAGTTTTTCAAAAATACTTCCCTCGTAGAGCATGCCCAAAATCCACAAAACAAAAATAGCAATAAAGACGCTTGCCCAAATAATAATACCCCCCATGCGCGGAGTGTTTGTTTCTTTATTTTTATGGAGTTCGTTAAACACCAAGGCCTCTTTTCCTTCCAAATCTACTTTCCCCGCGCTTTTTTTCCATGCGCGATGTTTATACAAAAAATGAGTTAAAAAAGGTGTAACCACTATGCCGGTGGTAAACGCAAATACCGCGGGAACAAAGACTTTTATAACATCAAGGAGTGCGGGATCCATAGGCGCTACTTTTTGCAAAGTGTAGCACGCTTCAACGTTTTTTTTGCGTATTCGTTGAGCGTCAGTATGTCACTATTTCTGCCGTCTCTGGTAGAGCCTAAGACCACGAGCGCCACGGGGTGACCCACGACAGGTTCAACAATAAGGGACAAGTTTCCTCCCGCGAGGTCAGTAAATCCAGTTTTTGAAGCAATTTCTCCAGGTACGGTTCCTGTGATGCTACTCGTATGTTCCGCATGGTATGTTTTTCCTGTTGGAGTAACAAATGTTTTTTCTGCCGATGTTGATTGGCTGTAAACCGCTTCATCTTTTTGAGATATTTCTGCAAGTAAGAGTGCGGTGTCGCGCGCAGACCCGTACGCTCCAGCTAGGGTTTTTGAAACATCTAATCCCGTGTCATTTAAAAAATATGTTTGCGTGAGCCCCATGGTATGGGCGAGCGCGTTCATGCGAGCAACAAAATCATTCGCGGTTTCTTTTTTGTAGCGTGAGGTAGCAAGACCGAGCGCGTGTGCCCCGTCGTTTGATGAAGTAATGAGGGTAAAGTCAATGAGATCTTGTAAACGCCACACCTCACCAATCGTAAATTCCGAGTCCCCTTCTGGGGTTAATGCTTCTGGTTCAATAACCACCTCGCTGTGTGCTGGTAGTGTGCGTGAAGCAACCAGTACCGTCATTATTTTAGTAAGAGAAGCCAATGGCATTTGTGCGTCAGCATTTTTTTCAAAGATCGTTTGGCTTGTTTTTATATCGTATACGAAAGCAGATTTTGCAATAAGCGTTGGTGTATCAAACGAAGAACAGTCGTACTCAGCACCCTTTGTTATTTTTTGCGGAGTTACTCCGTGAAGGAATGACCCCCCTGCGATCAAAAGGAGTGTGAGCGTAGAAATAACAATGCCGGGCATACTACTCATGAGTTTCCTCGGTTGGGGCAGGACGTTCATCAAGAATGTTTTGTATTTCAGCTTTTATTTTTTCAAAATCAGGGGCGTCACTCAAAGACGATATACCAAGAGATGCAGGAAGTTCTGGCGTTCCGCGGTAGAGAAAACTCCGTTTATCAGAAGGGTGCTCTGTTTTTTCCACGAGTCCTCGTATAAGGAGCGAGCGAAGAATAGACGATGAGTTTACTCCGCGGATGTATTCAATATCAGTTTTTGATAGTGGGCCGTGGTAGAGAATAATGGCCAGTGTTTCCAACCCCGCTTTCCCTAAGGGGCCTTCAAGTTCTTCTTTTCTTACCGCGTCAATAAGTGATTTTGTTTCTGGCGCAGTGGCGAGGCCGGCATACTCCCCCTCTCGGACGAGTCGTATGCCGCGACCCTCTAGAGCAGTGCCCAAAGAACTAAGCGCGTTTTGAATATCACTTTCACTCGCGTGGAGAGAGGCGGCGAGATCGCGAATTTTAACAGGCTCACCTTTGTAGAAAAGGAGCGCCTCTAAACTAGTTTCTAGTTGTTGGTGGTTAGTGGGTAAGCTCATACGTGTGTTTTTTGCTAGCAACTAAAAACTATACACTATCAACTCGTTAATCATACCGTGGAGGGGCAGTATTTCCCGCATAATTAATGGTGATATCGCTATAGTGTTTCTCCTGATCAACTAACAAAAGTCCTCGCTTGACGAGCTCCAGTACCGCTAAAAACCCTACGACAATCTCGCGCTTATCTTCAGGGGTTCCCACGAAATCTTTGAAGGTAACTGAAAGAGCGCGTTCAATTCTATGTGAAAGACGATTCATCATATCTTCCAGAGAGATTACTGTTTTAACGGAAATTTCTTTTTTCTTTTCGATTTTTGGTGAACGCATCAATACGTCGTTTGCCGCGCGAAAAAGTGATTCTGTGTTCATATCGCTCCCCGGTGAAAAAACAGGCGTGGTGTCACGCTTCAAACCACCAAAATACATTCGCTCTTTTAGTGTTCCCAACACACGGCTAGCGTCTCTAAAAATTTTGTAGAGCGCGAGGCGTTTTTCAAGGTCGTGAATGTCCCCCTCTTCTTCATTGGTTAACGACAATACGGGCAACAGTGAGCGCGATTTTATTAAAAGAAGTGTAGCCGCAACCAAAATAAAGTGAGCCGCTTCACCTGACGGAAACGTATCACGTGATTTTACAAACTGAATAAAGTCGTCGGCGATTTTAGAGAGTGATACGTCCGAGACGAGCATTTTTCGCTCTTCTATTAACGTCAAAATAAGGTCCAGCGGACCCACGACTTCTCCTATTGAAACGGTAAATGGTGCACCCGACACGCTTTTTAGTGTACCACTGAATGCCTTACCGATTTATCAAAAAATGAGCCACCCATTCGGTAATATTTTTTACCGTAGGGATATGGAGATTTTCGTTCGGCCCGTGTGCGTTTGAAGATGGGCTGAGAATACCTGTTACCAGCTGGTCAGCGTTTGGGTATGTACGAGCCATCATGCCAATAAAGGGGATTCCGGCGCCAACGCCTGTTTTTATTGGAGTGTCTTGGTACACAACCTGAGCGGCTTCGATTACTGCTTTTTCTGTGTTAGGAGATAAAGGTTTTGCAAGCCATCCATTGTCCATTTCTAACGCTTCATACGTTACGCGCGCCCCGTACGGTGGATTTGTTTCCAATAGTTCTTTTAACGTTTGCGCAACGACCTGGCAATCAACGGTTGGTGGAATGCGCAGTGAAAGTTTTAGCTTGAGTGTCGCAGCGGTTACGTTTCCCGCTCTCTCAACTGGTGGAAGTCCATCAAAACCTGTCACTTCAAGACCAGCATGAAAAAGGTTTCGTTCAATACTTTGTGTCAGTCCAGGTGCCACTGTTTTTAAATATGAGGGAAGGTTATACATGTCAAGGAACGTATCGCCCACCGCATTCGCTATCGCCACAAATCGTTCCCGGACTTCTTTCGGAATAGGTGGGTTTATTTCAGGGTGCGATATGAGTCCGGTTTCTGAGTCTTCAATGCGGTTAAGAAGTATTCGTGCAATGCGGAATGCTGAAGGAACAATCCCTGTGGCAGCACCTGAGTGCATTGGTGTGTCTAATGTTTTAATAGTGAGTACTCCATTAACAATTCCTCTGAGTGAGTTGGTAAGCCATAGGTGGTTTACGTCACCTCCCTCTGCATCAAGTGTAATTATGACGTTTGGATTCCCAATTTCGTCTTTGAGGAGTTCCAAATATACAGGAAGATCACCACTAGCACTTTCCTCACTCCCTTCAATCAAAAGCACAATGCGCGGGAGCTCGGCTCCGGATTTTTTTGCTATTTCTATAGCTCCAATTGCGGCAAAGACTGCGTAACCGTCGTCGGCAAGCCCGCGTCCGTAAAGGTAGTCCCCTTCTCTGACAGGGTTCCATGGCCCTAAACCCTCTCGCCAACCCGAGAGTTCCGGCTGTTTGTCAAAGTGACCGTAAATTAGAATCGTTTCGTCTCGCGTGCCTTTAATTTCAATGTATAAAAGCGGAGTTCGGTCGTGTGCTTGTTGAATAATAACGGTATCGGCGATATTTTTTCTTTTGACCCAGTCAGCGAGGAACTCTACTGCGCGGTCCATATGCCCGTTTTTCTTCCACTCTTTATCAAACGCGGGAGATACGTTCGGAATTTTTCCAAATTCAATAAGTGTGGGAAGTCCTTCCCGTTCCCAATATTCACTAACAGTATCTTTAAGCGGTTTCATCGGATCGCAATAAAAGGTCAATGCGGTTCATGTCGCGCGGGAATGCGCTTGCTTCTTTGACGTTTCCAAGTTCGAGCATTCGTGCGGTGAGGCGCTCCAACCCCGTTGAACATCCTCCGTGGGGTGGAATACCGTACTTAAACGCTTCAAGGTAGAACGTAAACTTCTCTGGGTCGAGTCCGCGCTCTTTGATGCGGGCAACCAACTCATCATATTGATGAATGCGTTGAGCACCACTGTTTATTTCAAGTCCGCGGAAAAGAAGATCGAACCCGCGGCTTAGTCCGTCGGTTTCGGTATCGCTCATGGTGTAAAAGGCACGTACACGGGTGGGGAATTTTGTAATAAAGACAAAATCACTTCCCTTCTCTTTTTTCGACCACTCGCAAATTGCGCGTTCGTGCTCAGGATCCATATCGTCACCCGATCCACCAACAATGTCGAGTGCCTCTTTCAGGGTAAGGCGTGGAAATGTTTCACTCATACGTGGCACTTCGGTATTAAAACGTTGAAAAACGTCGTGGTGCGCAGTAACAGTTGCATTCACCGTATCGCGTATTGTAGTTTCAAGCGCATCCATTACATCATGTTCGTCATCAATAAATCCCATTTCAAAATCCATTTGCGTAAGCTCTGCAAGGTGTCTCGTGGTTGCACTTTTTTCTGCACGGAAAATTTTTGCAATCGTGAACGCGCGCTCAAACGCCCCCACCATAATTTGTTTATATAACTGTGGTGAGGTTGCAAGGTACGCGGTCTGGTCGTAGTAGTAGTTAACTTTAAAGACCGCAGCACCTCCCTCAGCGTCACCCCCTACGAGCGCGGGCGCTTGGAAGTCTAAGAAACCCTGTCGCGTAAGAGAGTCTCGGTACGCTTTTACAATAGTTGCCTGTACTTTAAAAATATCTTGATCACGTTCACTTCGAAGCGTAAACGGTCTATGATCAAAACGTGTGTCAATGTTTATGTCAGCATTTTTTTCAAAAGGAATTTCGTGCGCTTCGTTTAAAACTTTGATATTTAAAATTTCAAGCTCGATATCTCCATTAGGAACCCCTACGTTAATGTTTTTTTCTGGACGTTTATTTACCTTACCCGTCACTGATACCACATATTCAGAACGCAGTGTTTTCGCAACTTCAAGTGCTGGACTTGTTGCGAGCGTAACACCTTGAACACTCCCCGAGCGATCGCGAAAATTAAAAAAGACCATTTTTCCCTGATCACGCCTCACATCAACCCATCCGGCAATGGACACCTCTTTTCCAACATGGCTCGACAACTCGTTTATCAAAATTCTGTCTTTCATAGCTTTTACACTATAACGCAACACCTACTTTCTGGCGAACCTCTTTCATCTTTGCGCTCGCTAATTTTTGAGCCCGCTTTGCTCCCTCCTTCAATACTTTTTTCACCTCAGACTCAGTAATTTTTTCGTATCGTTTACGCATTGGAGCAACGTATTTCTCAACGTCCTCAATGAGTTCTTCTTTCAAATCCTTATACTTTCCCTTCTTCTCTTCATAGAGCATTGCCAACTCGGCTTCAGGACGGAAGAGTTTATGAATTGCGTAGACATTTTCTGGTCGCTCATTTGATGAATCAGTAACCACACTCATCACCGTTTTTGCTATTTCATCTTTTGTTCCAAAAAGTGGAATCGTGTTTCCATAACTTTTACTCATCTTTTGTCCATCAGTACCCGGCACCACTCCCACCCCTTTCAAAATAAGTTCTTTTGGCTCTTTGAAGGATTCACCGAATGCATGATTAAATTTTGCTGCTGCTTCACGTGTATACTCAATGTGTTGGCGCTGGTCTTCGCCTACGGGCACCACATCGGTGTCATAAAGCAAAATATCTGCCGCCATAAGCATCGGATAGGTGAAAAGTCCGGCGTTCGCTTCTAACCCCTTCGCCACCTTGTCTTTGTAGGAGTGTGCCTGCATTAAAAATGGAACAGACACCAGACAATTAAAAATCCATGCCAGTTCCGTGTGTTCGGGTACGTCAGATTGTTTAAAAATGACGGCTTTTTTTGGGTCTACGCCAACTGCAATGTAACTTCGAACAATGTTAAAAATATTTTGCCTCAGGTTTTCAGAATCTTTTTTTGAAGTAAGGGCGTGGTAGTCGGCAACCATTAAAAAACTCTCATACTGTTCGTACTGATCAACGAACGGTTTCAACACACCGAAGTAGTTTCCAATGTGAAGATCGCCAGAGGGCTGGAGTCCTGTAAGGAGGCGCTTTTTACTCATTTGTAAATAATAACAGACCTAATTCGTGAGAGGTAGTTCAACAATGAACCTACTTCCCTTGCCAGAACCATCGCTCTCAGCCCAAATTTTGCCCTTGTGGGCCTCTACGTGGGCCTTAGAGATATAAAGCCCTACTCCGGTGGACTTTGGGTTATAGGTGCGCGAATCGTCGCCTGGGCTAAATAACTTAAAGAGTTTTGAAATGGTTTCTTTGGTCATTCCAACCCCCGTGTCTTTAATGGTAAGACGAGCAGTTAAAACATTTTGTTCAAGAGAAACCGTGACATTTCCTTTTTGGGTGTACAAAATACTGTTATTCACCAGATTTTCAAATACTTCGCGTATTTTTGAAGCGTCTACTTTTGCTGTAAAATTTCCTGCGGGTTTTGTGTATAAAAGAGTAAGTCCTTTTTCTTTGGCAACCGCAGTAAATGAACTGATAGTTTCAGAAAGTATTTTTTCAAGATCGGTGGAGGCGAAATCATATTTCATTCTTCCCTGTTCAATACGCGACACGTTGAGGTAGTTGTCTACCATCGCCGCCATATCAGTGGCGCGGGTAAAGACTTGTCTCATTCCTTCTTCCGCGCCAGCGGGTATTTTTCCGAACGTTCCCTCTAACATCAGCGAGAGGAAGTTGCGAATGGCAGTGAGCGGCGCGCGCAAGTCGTGAGACGCGATAGAAAGGAACTGGCTCTTGAGTGTGTCCAACTCTTTGAGACGTTCATTCGCTTTCTGTAAATCTTTCGCCAAGCGTTCAATTTCTTCACGTTGTTCAACTTCTCTGTAGACGCTTTTTACCAGTATGTATCCCATAACAACCGACATCCCAAAGAAAATAGATCGGAGGATATATTCAGTCGTTGATTCTGAAAGAATAAGTTGAATTAAAAGAACACCTGAAATAAAGATGATCATCAACTCACTCGCAATAGCTTTCAAATTAAACAACCGGTGTTTAATTACGGCATATGCCAAAAAAAATGGAAAGAAGCCTGTGAGAACCGTACCGTATGGTGGAATGAGAATATCAAACCACAAAAAGACATTGGTGTACCCTCCCCCAAAACCTAAAAGTGCGCCAAGCATTATATACAGTGCTTGCCCCCGCTGAGTAGGTGTGGCGGGTCGAGCAATATTTTTGAGTAGAATGTAGAAAGCTGGTAAAAGAGCCCCGATATAAATAATTGCAACGCTATAAAAATAGAGAACTCCCGCATCTGGCCAAAATGGAAAGAAAAGTTTCTGACTGACCCCCTCAACTATCAGTTGGGTCGGGGTTAATGCAACCGCAGTTAGGGTAACTACATAAACAATGCGTATAAACCACCGGTATCGATGTTGTTCATTGAAAAGAACAATAATCCAATGTGAAAATAATGCCGCTGTCAGAAATGTCCCTATGGTGAGAATTTTTACCCAAAAAAGCGCTCCTGCTTCGTCATCAATTACGAGCCATCTCCAATAGGAAAAAGCCCACCCTAGATACGCAAGGATCATTAAAGAAAAAATTTGCCCCGCTAAACTTCCTGGGTCTTTTAATAGGACCACTAAGCCGAAAAGAAGAGCTACAATTGCGCCCAAAAGACCCGATATTGCAAATATTTCAAGCATTGCCGCGTTCGGCCACACCTATTGCATGAATACGATGCGGCTCGACATATACTAGTATAGTATGTTTTCCGAAGTTTGATTTTGTGAGAAGTGACAAAAAAGTTTCTGGTTCTCTGTAAATTACTTTCCATCCAGCAAATCGTGACAGAAGTGGCTTCTCAGCATGTGCAATTATATTTCCAGTTATATAGACTCCTCCGGCATTTAATACATCGTAAATTTTGTTAAAAATTTCTACCGCTCGATCATCGTTGAAATAGTCCAATAATCCAACCATCTCAACAATATCAAACATATTGGTCCCTTTAGAGTTTGTTAAATACGTCCCGAGTGTTGCGTCGGTCCATTCAACTGGACATTCAATTTCAAATTCTTTGACCAAGATTTTACTATATTCGAGCGCAGTGCGATCCTTATCAAGAAAAACAAGTGAAAGATTTTTATTCTTCGCGTTGCCCGTTTCAACTACAGCTTCAATGACTGCCCGCGAAGAACCAGCCGCGATACTTAAAAGTCGTGCATTTTTGTTACGTTTCAAAGCGTCAGTAAGTGATTTTCTTAATTCACGCTTAACTAAACGAAGTCTGTTGCGGACTGCAAGTACATTAGCAGTTTCAAACCAGATAGAATAAAAAAATCTCTCAAAGGCATTACGTGAAGGATATTTCTCTCCGTGAGTGTATGCGACCTCAAGGGCTCGATACGTCATTGCGTCTTTAATAAAAATATGAGCTGCACGGTGTGTTTTTTGAATTGGCCACCGCAACCACGCGGGAATACTATTTAAAAATGGTACAAGAATCACATTTGCCGCTTTCCGTTTTTCTGAATGGTATTCATGCCCCACTGCAGGATCAGTGTCAGAAATTACTGTATGTTCTATCATAAGGATTCAAACAGCGTAGCATCAAAATCGTCAACATCAAGGATTTTTCTTAAGTGTTTTAATTCTATTTGTTCCCCTCTCGTAACAATTTCCAATCCAGATTCTAGACAGCCGGTTTTGTCGTTTGAATCTCTATTGATATAAATTCCATTGGTTAACATATCACGAGTTATGTTTGTACTCATTAGCAATTTTGAAACTCTTTTATCATCATCGATAGAAGGGAGTTTATAACGTTTGCCTCGTGGAAATACAACAGCGCGTGATATCCACTTCAAAAACGGGTTACCAAGATGGTGAATAATATCATCCATATATTGTTCAATGCGGTATGTGCTACGCTTAAAAATCCATTGGGTAAGAATGACATTATCTTCTTTAGTGTCATCATAAAAACGAAGCACTACACTCATAAAAAACATTTCACTAAGTACGTCAGCAAAATTGCCGGAAAGGCGTTCACGTTTTTTTAATGTTCCACCATACGAAATTAATGCCATCTCCACAAGCCAAGCGTAACGCGCGCTCATCAACGCAATAATTTTTTTATAAGCTGGTGATTTTATCTTTTGGGGAAAAAACGATTGCGCGCATGATCTGAAACCACTGACTAACACATGAATAATATGGAGTAACACAACGCGGTCAAATTTTTTGAATTCACCAGTTCTGATTGATTCATATTCTGAAAGTAAAAATTTGTGACATCGCATCAGCCCGTGTCCAAAGGTAATGAAACATCGCGTGAGAATGTTAGCACCTTCAACGGTAATGATAATAGGTATCATCTGATAAATGGGAAATAAAATGTTGCGCGGACCTTCAAAGACGCCTCTTCCACCCAAAATATCCATACCATCGTTCACTACTTGTCGTGCCCGTTCTGTTGTTTGATATTTCATGAGGGCAGAAATAACAGCTGGTACGGGTCCTGCATCCATCACTGCCATCGTTGTGCGACGTGCACACTCTAATATATGGGCTTCCGCCGCAATTGATGCTAATTTCATTTGTACCCCTTCAAAATTGCCAATAGGATGTTTGAATTGTTCTCGAAGTTTTGCGTACGCACCAACATTGCGGGCAACGTATTGGACAGCACCAGTAGCAAGTGAGGGAATTGAAAGTGCGCGTCCTGTGTATAGCTGTTGTACAAACATTTTCCAACCTTTCCCCACCATTTCTTCACCGCCAATAACCATGCTCATTGGAATGAATATGTCAGTACCAGACGTAGGTCCATTCATAAAATTTTGACGGGCAGGCCAGTGTCGTCTCCCAATTACTACCCCAGGGTGGTTTGTTGGAATTAACGCGCAGGTCATTCCGATCTCCTCCCCGTCCTTAAAAGTTCTGAAGGCAAGCCCAAGCACAGTGGCAACCGGTGCAAGAGTGATATAACGTTTTTCCCATGTGACTCGGATGCCTAAGATTTTTTTACCTTTAAATTCTCCATACTCAACATGTCCGATGTCCGGTATATTCGCTAAGTCGCATCCCGCAAAAGGGCTAGTCATAGCGAAACACGGTATCTCATCACCTGTAGCAAGTCGTGGAAGATAATAGTCGCGTTGTTCTGACGTTCCGTAACTGGTAAGCAATCCCGCAGGTCCTAGTGAGTTTGGTATGAGAACCGTTGATGCAACTGTAGGTACGCGAGAAATAAGTTTTTTAATAATTGAAGAAAAAGCATTGTGTGAAAATCCTAAACCTCCGTGTTCTTTTGCAATCAAAATTCCAAAAAATTTGTTTTCTTTTAAAAAGTTCCACACTGATTGTGGCATGTCCTTTGTTCCCACTGTTATTTCCCACTCATCGACCGTATTGCAAAGCTCTTCAACAGGCCCGTTAAGGAAATCTTGTTCCGCGTCCG
>ERZ1292625.2006-Hain-H41-01um-R1-2006-length-20568-cov-4_pt1 | contig 20568 bp, 17 predicted proteins | sample MGYA00564400_ERZ1292625 | MGnify/ENA primary metagenome ERZ1292625 (study PRJEB36523, sample SAMEA6512639) | groundwater metagenome | collected 2019-01-08 | study: AquaDiva: Metagenomics assemblies of 32 groundwater samples
TTATATGCCGCGGCAAGAGATGACTCGATTGCGTCAATCACTCGATCGGCCTCACGCCCCTTCTCCTCTGCACCCTGCTTCGCCGCCTTCAAGACATCTTTAATGTTTAACATGTTTATCAAATATTTGACCTTTATTATTAAAAAACCCGCCTCAGAAAGAGCGGATAACATCTATAAGATACCCCCAAGATGCCGCGCTGTCAATCTCTCCAGAGAATGACGGCCCGTTCAGACGCCCCAGGACACCACGTTTTCAAAGTGCTTGATTTCACAGAAATCGATGCACCTTTCTATGTTTCGCTCCTCGAGGAATTCCGGCAAGACGACGGACACAAGGTCAAGCCGCCAACCAAGATCATCAGAAACAAGATCTTGGTTTTTTGCGATAAACACGTTGCACGCCATTATAAACCTGGAAAGCTTCGCCGGAGTAAAATTATCTTCTGGCACAAGCCCGGTGTTTTGATAAACATGTTTATCAAGGGTCTTTACCTCGAAAAAAACTATCAGTCCTCCCTTTTTGCCTATTATATCTATCTCGCCACCTGCACATCTCCAGTTTCTTTGGACAACAGAAAATCCGAGCCTTTTAATATGCATACAAGCGACCGTCTCTCCAAAAAACCCTATCCTTGCCTTTTTGTGCCCCATTACAGAATTAATGTTTAGCACTAAACATTAAAATATTTATAAAGAAATAATCAACAAAAACAAGTAAGGCGCACAAGACATATTCATCAATGGACATTGTGCGGAGAGGTGATTTTGTGCCGTAATTGTTTAGCGCTAAACAATTTGTCCAAAATTGAAATCAAGAATGTTTAGCGCCAAACATATTTTTGTTTTTTCATCAAAAATGTTTAGCGATAAACATTATATTTTCATGCGATTTACGCTTGATAAACAAAAGTGTTTATCAAGCGGCAAATTGCACGTTGCCGGACTTTTTGGACTTTCTTTTATTCTCCAATGCCTTATCATGGTTATGTGTTCAAAATCTTTGTTTCTGCGTTTATTGCTGGTTTTGTCTCTCTCGGTCTTGAGATTATTGGCTTTAGGGCCCTTGCTCCATATTTTGGCTATTCAATATATGCGTCAAGCGCAATTATCGGAGTTATTCTTTTGGCCCTTTCGAGTGGATATGTGCTCGGAGGACGCTGGAGCGATAAAAACGAGGCCCCTGGGTATGTTTTTGGGATGGTCCTTGCCTCTGGGCTCTACGTGGCACTTTCGGCTTTGTTTTACAAAAACGTTTCGCAGGACTTTTTCTCTTTTGGCATTTCGCTGGGTGCCTCCCTCTCTACGCTCGTTATTTTTGCACCTCCCACGATAGTATTGGGGTCGCTTTCTCCATACCTTATAAAACTTGCAATAAATAGCGGTGCTCCTATCGGAGCCTCATCTGGAAGAATTTACGCGGTCTCGACCATGGGAAGTCTCTTTGGAACGTTTTTAACCGCTCTTTTTCTTGTTCCGCGAATTGGAATCCGTGGATCGCTTTTTATAAATTCTATTCTTGTTGTTTTTGTAGCTCTTTTGTGGTTGTTCCGCGAAAAGCGCGCAGTCGCCTTATCGCTCCTTGTTCCGCTTTTGCTTACATTCATTCCACACATCGAGAGGGGCAATGTTCTTGCGGTAAGAGAGTCGGTATATAGCTCGCTCTCTGTTGTCGACTACGGAAACATGATTGGGCTCAGAACGAATGAGCGCGACGGAACGATTTATTCCTTTGTTCCTCGCTCCGGAGGCTGGCAATACGGCCATCGACTCTATGACCTCTTTTCTCTTCCTCCGCTTATAAATGGAGCAAAAAGGTCGCTTCTTCTCGGCGTCGGAGCAGGAACCATTCCTCTTCTTCACAAGGAACTTAATCCTTCTCTCGTGATTGCTGGCGTTGAAATTGATCCTGCAATTATTGACCTTGGAAATGAGTTTTTTGGCCTCCGAGATTCCAAAAATATTTCTCGGATCATTATCGAAGATGCGCGACCCTTTCTTATGCGCGAAACATCTCGATACGATCTTCTTGAGATTGATCTTTTTTGGGGCGGAGCAGAAATCCCTTTCTACCTTGCAACGAAAGAGTTTTTTGAACTTACAAAAAACCGCCTCCTCTCCGACGGACTCCTTGCGATGAACGTTTACGATCCATCTCGCGAGGGGAAAGTGCTTTCGGCCATTACGAACACCATTGCGTCCGTGTACCCCCATGTATATAAAATTCCGGCCGGTTTTGGATCGTACTTCATCATTGGCGGAAAAAAGGCGATTGACCTTGCGCCTCTTCAGGTCTTCTTGGGGGAGGAGTCTTCGCGAGGCGATCTCGTACGATATGCTGAATCTGCGATTCGTCCGATCTCCTTTTCTCAAGACGAAAGCATTCTTACCGACGACAAGAGTCTCCTTGAAATTCTTGGCCGCGCGTCGTAGCGCGTTCTGTTGCATTTTGCTCGCTTCGTTTTACAATTAAAGCCATGTTGTCAAAAGAAAAAATTCAAAACTACAAAGAGGAGCTTGAGGTTGAGCGGGTGAAGGTGGGCGAAGGGGTTCTTCGTGCGTCTACTCCCCAAAACTTCGGTGACGATGTCGATGTCGACGAGGAAACGAGTGAGGCTGAAGGTTTCGCTAACAGCGTCGCAATGATCCAGTCGCTCAAAGATCGATTAAGCGCGATTGACGAAGCGCTTGAAAGTATTTCCGCAGGAACGTATGGCGTATGCACCGGTTGCGGAAAAGAAATTTCCGAGGAACTTTTGGATGTCGTCCCCGAATCGCGCCTGTGTAGGGAGTGTAAGAAAGAAGACCTGTAGGAAGTCTTTTGCGCAGAACCCCATACTCAAAGTGGGGAGTTTTATTATTTTTTGATTTCTTCTTCAGAGAACCTTGATGCGTTTCGAGGAGAATAGGGGTATCACATCTCGACTTGCAAAAGTTTTTTCGGCAGAATTGGACGGCATACATGCACGCCTTATTGAGGTTGAAGTGGACATTCATGCCGGACTTCACGCCTTTACTATTGTCGGCCTTGCGGATAAGGCACTTAACGAAGCAAAAGAGCGCGTAAACTCTGCTCTCAAGAATTCTGACGTAAAGCCGCCAAATCGAGAAAACCGCCGCATTACCGTAAATCTCGCACCAGCCGACATTCAAAAAACGGGCTCTCACTATGACCTCGTAATTGCAATCGGGTATCTCGTCGCAACAGGTCAAATCGCCCCTTTTTCGGGAGAAAAAATGCTTTTTGTGGGGGAATTGGGGCTTGATGGAAGCGTTCGAAAGGTTCCTGGAGTTTTAAATATCGCGATGCTTGCCGATCGTCTTAAAATCCCTTGCCTTGTGGTGCCTTATGAAAACCGAGAGGAGGCAACCATTGTCTCTCATCTTCGCGTAGTCCCTGTAAAAAATCTTGCGGAGCTTATTTTGCATCTTGAAGGAAAAAGAGAGATTCCCGAGCCGGTGCTTGCAAAAAAAACGCTTGCTCCGAGCGCCGCTCCCGATCTTTCGGAGATCAAAGGGCAGACAAGCGCGAAGCGGGCCGTTACCATTGCGGCGGCCGGAGGACACAACCTTCTTCTCTCCGGACCTCCGGGGGTCGGGAAGAGCTTGCTCGCAAAAGCGCTTTCAGGAATTCTCCCGCCGCTCATAGACGAAGAAGCGCTCGAGGTAACCAGTATTTTAAGCGCGGCAGGATTCGCGCCTCAAGGACTCGTTCGAGAGCGGCCCGTCCGAGCCCCACACCAAACCGCATCGCTTATATCAATCATCGGAGGGGGATCTGACCCCCGCCCAGGGGAAATAAGTCTTTCTCATCGTGGGGTCCTTTTTCTCGACGAAATTCCGGAATTCCCTCGTAATATTTTAGAAGCGCTTCGTGCGCCCCTTGAAGACGGAGAGGTTCGCGTCGCCCGAGCGCGCGGTACAGCAGTTTTTCCTGCTCGCTTTTCTCTCGTTGCCGCGATGAATCCGTGCCCGTGCGGTTTTTTTGGCGACCCGGACAAAGAATGTACCTGTGGCGCATATGAAATTATGCGCTATCAGAAAAAAATATCTGGCCCGCTTCTCGATCGCATTGATCTTCAGGTTCACGTCTCTCGCGTTCCTATAGCGGCCCTTCGGGATAGCTCCGTCGAAACAGCCTCTTCTCATGCAGCGCGCCTCTTGGTGGGTATTGCTCGCGACAAACAGCGCCTTCGCTTCGTCGGATCACCTGGAAAAACGAATTCCTTGATGACCTCCCAAGAGCTTTTGGGTATTTTTGAGAACAATCCCGAGGCCGATTCTTTTATAAAGACTCTCTCTCGATCCCTGATCTCACCTCGAGGATTTTATAAACTTTTGAAGGTCGCCAGGACCATTGCCGATATAGAAGAAAGCGAAAAAGTTCGGCAAGAGCACCTGGCAGAAGCGTTTAGTTATCGACTAAAAAGTGAGGAATTGCGGCCCTAGAAAGGTTTTCAACAAAAAGTCCCCAGGAGGGGATAGAAACGGGCACGCCAATAAAGATCGAGACGAAACTCCTCGAAAAACACTACTTTATGAATGGGTTTTTTGCCCCATAAACCTCGAAATGGAGATGGCATCCGGTAGGGCCATGTACGTTTCCCGTGTTTCCAACAGCACCTATCGCATCTCCCTGCTTTGTATAGTCTCCGATTTTCACGGAAACCGTCTCAAGGTGGGCATAACGGGTCTGCGTGCCGTTGGGATGCTCAATAAGTATGAATTTTCCGTATCCTTTATTCCACCCCTCCGATCCGTCGCCCATATCTCCATCCGGAACAACGAGGCCCTCTGCGGATGCAATGACTCTTGTTCCACAAGAGTTGGCAATGTCAACCGCGTTGTGCGCGTGAGCCTTTCCCCAATTAAACCCTTGCGTAGGCATAATAAAGTATCCCGGAATACTTTCGAGCTTCTTTCCCAAAAGAGAGCTTCCCCCGACGTCTTCTGGTCGTCCGCCAGGAATAATAAGGAGCATTCCGGAAGAAAGCTCTGCAAGCGGAGTCTCGTGATTAAACTCCCTGAGCTGTGCAATGGTAAGATCGAACATTGCGGCAACAGATTCTGCCGTTTCTCCGTCTCGCACTGGGTATAAAATGCCAGAAACCGGAAGAATGGTCAGCTTTTCTCCGCGCCGGAGAGATCCCGATCGCACCGATGGGTTCGCCCATAAAACCGTTTGGGGAGAAATACCAAACTTGTTCGCTATGCCAGAAACCGTATCTCCTGCCTGAACCACGTAAGACAAAAGAGGGCCACGAAGCCCTCCCGTAACATCCTCTGCCCTTAAGCTGGTATTGAAAATATCGTCAGAAGTCTCGGTGTCTATGTTTTTTTCTTCTTCATGTCCAAAATCGGAACGAACAAGAAGGATTGGATCGGGTGGAGTAATTTCAAAGCCAAGTGCCGGCCCGCCAAATACTCCTGCCTCTTCGCTTGCCTTGCCGGAGTATGCCTCGCCGAAGAGAAGTGCGCCGACCGCCAAAAAAACCGCCACTCCTAGTGAGAATGGCTTCTTGAGGCCGTAAAATTGGCGTACAATGATCCTAATGTTTTAAGTCTAGCACAAGAAAAACATAAATCCATACCGCAGATAGGTGATTCGACTGGTCCAGAGGCGGTCAAAAATATCAAAAAATGGCTAAAAATCAAGCATTTTCAAGCATACCGCCGCTTAACAAGAAGCAAGAAGCTGCTGCTTTTGCACCCGAAGAGAGCCCGCTTCTTGTTGTTGCCGGAGCTGGAACAGGAAAAACAAGAACTCTTACTGCCCGAATTCTCTTTGTGCTTTCTCGGGGGGCTGAACCACACAAAATCTGCGCCATAACCTTTACCAATAAAGCCGCAAGAGAGATGAGAGAGCGTGTTTTTGGGAGAAAAAGTGCCGGAGACCCAAGAATAGAGCCTTTTATCGGCACCTTTCACTCCCTGGGCGCTAAAATCCTGAGAGAAGAAGCATCTCGCCTCCGGAGAACCCCCTCCTTTACTATCTTTGACGAACAAGATTCGTTCTCCCTCGTAAAAAGAACGATGAAGGAGCTTGGCGAGAAGAGCATGAGTCCGGCGCTTTTCCGAGATGCAATTTCCTTAAAAAAGAACGGGGGGGAGGATGCTCTCGACGAAAGAAAGAGGGAGAGAATTCTTCACACCTTTTCCCTTTATGAGGCGGCTCTTGAGCGAAACAACGCCTTTGATTTCGACGACCTCATCGAAAAAACAACGCTTCTTCTTCGTTCCGACGAAAACCTTCGGAAGAAATACCTTGAGCGATTTTCTCATGTTTTTGTTGATGAGTATCAAGACCTAAACCGCTCGCAACACGAACTCATACGCCTTCTTGTCGGAGAGCACACCTCGCTTACGGCAGTAGGGGACGCTGAGCAAACTATTTACGGGTGGCGCGGATCGGACATTCGTATCTTTTTTTCGTTTCCATCCGAGTGGAAAAAGTCTCACCTTACTGCGCTCGATCAAAATTACCGTTCGACGAAAAACATACTTGAAGCGGCGGGTTCGGTTATTACGGAAAACGAATATGAAAGCGACATTCCTCGCGCGATCAATCTCTCAACCGATCGCGGCGAGGGAGAACGAATACAGATTTATGCGGCTGAAGACGAAGAAGACGAGGCTGTCTGGGTGGCCTCTCGTGCCCTAGGGAACAAAGAAGAGAGTATCGCCGTACTCTATCGAACGAACGCTCAATCGCGCCCAATTGAGGCAGCGCTTATTGCATACAACATTCCATACCATATTTATGGGGGAATTAAATTTTACGAACGACGCGAGATAAAAGATATTCTCGCCGGGCTGCGTCTTGCAGTAAATCCGCACGATGAAATAAGTCGGGAGCGCCTTGAAAAGGCTCTTACGAAACGAAGGGCGAAGGTTCTTTTTGAAAAACTCCCGCTCCTTGCGGAAAAAGCGCCAAAAGAGGCGGTGGAGTCCTTTGTTCGGGATGCTGAGTATCTTCCTTATATAGAGGAACATCTTACCAATCCATCCGACCGCCTCGAAAACGTTGAGGAGCTTATCCGTTTCGCATCTGAATTCACTTCGCTTTCCGTGTTCCTTGAACGAATAACGCTGCTTCAGTCAACCGACACAAAAGAGGAACGGGGAAGCGCGCACATTCGCCATCCGGTACAACTCATGACCATGCACATGGCAAAGGGCTTGGAGTTCGATTGCGTATTTGTTTTGGGAGTAAACGAAGGATTCATTCCGCACGTCCGATCGACCAAGAGCCTTGGTGCGATCCAAGAAGAACGGCGACTCCTCTATGTTGCGATGACAAGAGCTCGAAAAAACCTTTCGCTCTCTTTTTATGGTATCCCTTCTCGATTTCTTAGTCCTTTGCGCAGCGAAAATATTACATGGATTGGAATAAAAAACAGCTACGAGGCATACGCTGACGAAGAAAACTATATTACGCTCGATTAATCCCTATGCGGCAGAAACTCGGACAACATTTCCTTCACAACCAAAAAGCAATTGAGCTTCTCGTCTCTTCGCTCGATGTCCAGCCGGGCGATATCGTGCTTGAGATAGGCCCGGGCCTTGGAGCCCTCACCGCCCCCCTTACAAAAGAGTGCCTTGAAAAAAATGCGCGCCTTGTTGCGGTTGAAAAAGATCCGTCGCTCGTGGAAAAACTACGAGGGGAAAGCTCTGGCTCTCTTGAAGTTATCCTCGGAGACATACGAAAACTGCTTGCTCCAGTCGCCGCTTCGTTCGAAAAATCTTCGTATAAGATTATTGGAAACATTCCCTACTATCTTACCGGTCGGCTATTTACCCTTATAAGCGCGCTTCCGCACAAACCATCCCGCATTATTCTTACCGTTCAAGAAGAGGTCGCCGATCGCATCCTTGCCGTCCCGCCTCGCATGAATCGCCTTGCTGCGGCGATACAAATTTGGGCTTCTCCAGAAGTCCTTCTCCGTCTCTCTCCAGAAGATTTTTCTCCGCCTCCAGAGGTGCGTTCGGCCGTCTTGCTTCTCAAAACCAAGGACGATGCCCCGAGCGGGAAGGCTCTTCGGGAATATTATGCTTTTATGAGGGGGGTTTTTGCGCAGCCGCGGAAAACAATCGAAAATAATGTTTCGTCGTTTGCGAAGCTGCCGCGCGACCTCGTCCGCGCGATACTTCGAAAAAGCTCCGTTGATTTTTCCGCCCGCCCGCAGAGCTTGTCTGTCGAAAGCATTTGTCTCGCCGCCGAGGCATTCGTAAATGTTCGCAGCAAGTCATATAATAAAGAAAAATGATTTTGTTCCGCCGCTTTTTATCCTCATTTACCCTTTTCCTGCTCTTGACCGCGCTTCCCGCTTCCGCTCTCGGTGCTGCCCCTCTCTCGCGAGAAGAGGTCGAAAGGCTGAAAAACGGTCCGGATCTTTTCTATGGAATAGAGAGTGAAAATGTTTCTTTGCTTCAGAGGTTTTTGTCCGAGAAAACAGATCAAGACCCACTTCTATACCCCGAAAAGAAAATCACCGGATACTTCGGGCCGCTTACAAAAAATGCCGTAGTCCGGCTTCAAACTAAATATCAGGTCTCTCCGCGATCGGGATATTTTGGTCCGCGCACAAAAAAGCAATTCTTTTTTCTGTGGCCCAGCAGAAAAATCCTCTCCCAACAATGACATCTGCGCCAACACCTCAAGAGAAAATTTTTCCGCTCATTCCTCAGAATAAGATCTCTGTGAAATCGGGACGTGGAGAAAAAATCGACTACGCTTCTTCGTTTTTGGAAAATGCAAAAAATATTGCCTTCACCGAAGCGGAACTCCTGACCATTACGAATGCCTATGGAAAGATTTTAACAATTCCCGAGATCCTTGCTCGGCTAAAAACAAGCCTCCGAGACAAAAACGAAGTCGCCGCGAAAAGCGACAAGGCATCTCTTTTGGCATGGGGAGCATATCTGAATCGAAGCATTGAGACGCTTCTTTCGACGCCAGTCTTCGAGAATCTTGCTCCAGATCACCGGTTTGTACTCTCCTGGATGCAATACAACAAAGACCTTGCGCTTCGCATCGGGAATGAAAAAACAATTCTAGAAGCTTCCGTCGCCTCCGCCATAACCGAACACCGCTCTTTTTATGATGCCAACAAAGATGCAATCAACAAAAATCTTCGCCTCGTAAGCGCTCCGAAAGACAAGTCCTGGGAAAAATACTTCTCTGGACTCGTTTCGTATCTTTTCGCCCCTGCCGTGTACGGAGCAGAGGGTATTCCGTTTGGAGGAATCATAAGCATCGACGACACCTGTCTTACGGGAATGCTTTTGAACGTCTCGCAGCCGGCAGCCGGGGTTTTTTTCCTCTACTGGTACGTCTACGCCGCAAATCCATACCCCTATGGGCTCGTGACTGATGGGAATTGGATCTTAGGGAACGCGTTCCCCGGACCTGGAATTTGCACTCACAGCCTATATGACTATTACTGGGCCGGAGAAGGGATGATCGAATACTTTGGAACAGCCAATCAGTAACATTCGCCCGTTTTCCTCGCCGTAACGAAGTGCTACAATATAAATATGGATTTTTATATCCTCCGACGGATAATTCTTGCCGCGTCGAGCTGCCACGCCCAAAAATGAACGGTTCTTTTTTTCGAAGATTCGTTGTCTCGTTTCTTGTTTTTTCCGTCCTCTCGGGATCAAGCGCTCTTGTTGTTTCCTCTTTCTTTTCGGATTCGCCGGAAGACAGAAGTCTTGTCGCAATAGAGTCGGCACAAAGGGCAGAAAGCCAAAATGCCTTCCGCCTAGAGAGCTCTTCTCCGAGCTTCACGCAAAGCTTCGCGGAATCACTCGCAAGGGCGCTTATTGAGGAAAATCCTGAAGGACCGCAGATGTCGGAAGGGAAGCTCTCTCTTGCCGCGCCAGACATGAACCGCCTCCTCGACCAGTACATAAAGGAGCGTGCCGGCGGCACCCCTCTTTCGTTTTCTCCTTCCTCTTCTCGAGAAAAAATAAAAACCGTAAAGGAGTTCACCGCCCAATCGGCATACGATTATTTCCTGTCGGTGAAGTCGGTTTATGGCGAAATTTCCGAAAGCAAGCGGGTTGAAAACCTTCTCTCGCGCGACGGCACCGAAGAGGCCATTCTTGCAGCTCTCGTTTTCCTGGGAGAAACAAAAGACGATCTCTACCGAACAGAAGTTCCCGAACCTCTCGTTGGCTATCACGCTTCAATACTTGATCTTCTTGAAACTGAACATGCGTATACGCTCGCCCTTCTCGAAGATCCGCTGCGAGCAGTCGCTCTTGAAAAGACTTTTCGAGACACCGTTCAAAAGAACATCCGTGCACTCGAGAAAGAAACGTCCGCAGCAAGCGAAAAAATTTCTCTTCTTGTTTCTGCTTCGTCGAAAAATCGCGCTCTCTCTCGACTCCTCGACGAAGTTTTTTCTATTGAAAAAGCATCCGCCGCGATTTTCGTTCCGGTTCTTGACTCGCTGAATCTGAAAGCAAACACCACGACCGCGACGATAAACACAAAAAGCCTTATACAAAAAATCTACGAATGGCTTATTAAGGTTGCTAAGGAGTGGCTTAAAAATCGCCTCATGAAAGAACTCACCAACATGATGGTCTCTTGGGCGACGGGGGGGGAATACAAGCTTGGCCAGTCGTTTAAAACAAGTCAGAATTTTATTACAAACTGGAAATCGTATCTTTTGGAAACATTTAACCAAGCGGCGGGAGATTTTATAAACAAGCTTTCACCCGAGCTCTGCCAAGGGAACATCGGCGACCTTGTTACGCTTGACCTTAAAACCACATACTACGGCGACAAACGCCCTCCAGTCGTCTGTACGCTTACGCAAGTAGTTACAAATCTTGAAAACTTCGCTCAAGATTTTCGTGCGGGCGGATGGTTGGGGTACAACCAGACGTATCTTCCGGCAGGAAACTACTACGGAAGCCTTTGGTTCGGAAGCCAGTTTGCCGAAAGGGTCGCGCAAAGAAAAGAAGACGCGAAAAGATCGGAGGCTGAAGCGGGTGCGGGATACAAAGGAAAGAAAAAGCTAAAATGTGCTGATGGAACAGCCGTGGATAATGAGGGGTTGTGTGGAAATGACGAACCGGCCATTGAAGAAACGACCGTTCCGCCTGCAACGCTCAAGGACACCGTTTCATCCGCACTTGAAGCTCCAATTCATCGCCTCGCAAATGCAGACACATGGGAAGCTCTTGTTGCTTATCTTCTAGACACGCTTACTGCAAAACTTATTGCGAGCGGAGACGAAGGCTTCTCTGGTAATAATTATCTAAGTGCTACGGCGGCCGATCCGGCGAAGATCTGTGCCGCAAGCTATACGGCCGGCACCCAGCAATATAACGACTGTCTCTTAAACACTACAAACCCTCCAATTCAAACCGACGAGATTCCTCCGGACGAACTTCCGATCGAAGACCCGGAAACCGGATGCAAGGCTCCTTCGTGGACCAACTCGACCGGAGGCGAGCCCGGAGACGTTGTTAACATCTCACGAGCAGAACCGTTTACTCCAGAACCGGACTCGAGCTTCCTCGAAGTCAAAATCCCAATGGCATCTGATAAAAATTACGTGCGGGCGCAGGTGGACGTTGACGTAACGATCGGTCCACGCGATTCGGCCAAGCCCGAAGGACTACACAACATTTTCTGGATGCAACGAGGGGAAGATGCTGATCGCTTCATCTGGAACAAGAACGTTCTCGGGTATTTGAATCTCCGATGGAGAGACGACGGAAGCCACATGCGGTTCGGAAACAGTCTGAACTGGGACGTGGGGGAGGAATGCGGAACGATAAATTCGAAAAATGATTCTTTCGACGCCGATGCGGTTTTCAAAGAAGGAGAGACGTATCACTTCCGAATGGTCTACGATGTCCTCGACGGAGAAACAGGAGCGATTAGGGTTGTCGCAACGAACCAGGGAGGTGGCGTGGTTGCTTCGATAAATTACGACCGCACGGCAAACGTAATTCAAAGCGACCGCCCGACACCCAAGAGCGGAAGAAACCCGTCTGGTTTCTTTGTCCACTTCGGCGACGGGAACGATGATCCAGAACTCGAAGAAGCATTCACGTATGGATGGAAGTACGAAAATATCCGCATCCAAATGACTCCGGGAAATGGGCGCCCCGCGGGAACGTCGAGGAGTAATTTGCCGGAGGAAGAAGTTTTTGCGGTTCTCCCTGAAAAGCAGTTCTCTTTTGTAAGAGGAAATGATCGATCAGGCAAGCCAACAGAAACAACATGAGCACCCTTTCTTTAAAAAATAGGTCGGGGATCGCTTTTATTGCTCTTGTGTTTCTTACGGGCGCCCTCATCTTCTTTTCTCTTTCGCACGCGGCGCTCGGCGCAGAAGAAGCAGCGAGCACAGCCAAAAACGCCGGGAATGATACGGTAAATCTTCTTTCGTGCTCTCTTGAGAGCGGGTCGCTCTTCACCTGTCTTGTCTCCGGAACAGCTTGGCTTTTAAACGCTTTCGTCGGGTTTTTGATATCTCTTGCGGCATGGCTTGTGACCATTATGCTGCAATTCAACAGCACCATCCTAAACTCTCCCGCAGTTCGCGCGGGCTTTTCGGCGACCATTTCTCTTGCAAATCTCGGGTTCGTCCTTGCGGTTATCGTGATTGCGATTGCGACCATTCTTCGCCAGCAAACCTATGGCGTAAAACAGCTTTTGTGGAAGGTGGTTGTCATGGCGATCGTTGTAAACTTCGGCCTTATTTTTGCGGGCGCCCTCATCTCGTTCTCCGATGGGCTCACCGCATACTTTATAAAGGCGTCTGCCCAAGAGGGAAGCGAGCCGAGTTTCGGAAATTTCGTCACAAATCTTACCACCGCCTTTCAGCCGCAAGCTCTCACCTCGCAAACCCCCGCAACAAGTGCCAGTGATTTTTCTGCAAAACTAAGCAAGGGCGTTTTGCGCGGCCTCCTGCAGGGCGCTCTTGGCCCTCTTGGAGTTTTGCAAGCACCTTTCTTTTCCGGAAGCGCGGCAAGCGATCCGAACATATTCATGCAGTCAATACTCTCGGCTCTTTTCTCCGTCGTTTTCAGTCTTATTATTCTTTTCATTTTTATCACGCTTGCCGTCATGCTCGCGGTCCGATACACCTACATCACCATTCTTCTCATCCTCCTGCCTCTCGCCTGGATGTCGTGGGTTTTCCCGCCTCTTCGAAAACACTGGAGCGAGTGGTGGCAGAAATTTGTTCAGTGGGTCTTTTTCCCGCCAGTGGTCGTTTTCTTTCTATATCTCGCCCTCTTTATTTCCTTCAACCAAAAAAACTACGTTGACGAAAACATTGCCGGATCCGGAGCGAAAGATCAGACCATTGGACTCCTCGGCGCACTAGGAAGATCTGGCCCTGATCTTTTGAATGCCATGCTTGGCATGAACGTTGTCCTTGCGCTTGCGATCGGAGGAATTTTTGCCGCAAACAAGATGGGCATCGAGCTTGCTGGTGCGAGCATGAAGGTCGGGGGGGAGCTCAAAAACTGGGCGATTGGAGCAACGGGCCGCGCGGCGGGCAGAAGAGCCGGGCGGGCTTATGAGGCAAGCGGTCTTCAAAAGAGGGTTGACCAAATGGCAGGAAGTAAAAACTTTGTAACCGCCGGCCTCGGTCGCGTGCTTCAGCGTCAAGCGGGAAAGGTAAGGAAAGCAAGCGAAAAAGATTTTACGTCCATATTTGAAAACCAGTCTCCAACCGAAATCGCTGCAGCACTTAAAGGAGTCTTTTCTCCCTTCGAAGACGACAATGTTCGATTCCAGGCTAAGGCTATTGAGCGCCTAAGAAAAGAAGGTGCTCTTTCTCTCGTTATGGGAGAGGGCGCCATCGGCGGACAGTCGATTGAGGCGTGGCAAATGAAAAACAACTCCCGTCTCGTGGAAAATTTCGGCGGTTTCTCTTCAATGCGCGCTCTTGATGTTGCCATTGGGGGTGATAAGGGGGTGAACGATGCAAGAATGAAATACGCCGCGGCAGAAAAATCCGGAAACGAGACGGAGATGGTAAGGTCTTTTGACGCGCTTGAAAATTCGATAAAAGCATTTGTTAAAACCATGAGCAAGGAGGAGGCATCAAACATGGGAAAGACCGTAAGCGAAACGCTCAAAAAGGAGGGGGTTGTGTTCCGCGAGCTTTTCGCAAAAACAGTTATGGACTCGCCCCTCTCTGCGTCCATGCTTTCCAAAATGAAAGGCGGCGACCCGGAGGCTCTTATTTTCTCGCCGTATCGAGGAGAAATTTCGCGTCGCGAAGCGGAATTTAAAAAGAAGCAGGATGGTCTTTTTGGAGCAGGAAGCGATCTTGCGGCTATTGAAAGCGAAAACATAAAAAGAAAGGAGCAGTTGGCCGGCATGCCGCCTGGAGCAGACCGTGATCAGGTGGCGCGCGCCGTTGATGACGTGGAAAAGAAACTCGGCTCCATAGTGGGCGAAAAGGAGAAAATTGAAGCTTCGAAGGTTAGGCTCGACAGAATGGTCACTCAAAACGTCTACTCCGAAGGATATTCGGCTCCTCAGCAGGTATCTTCGTCGGCCCCGCCTCCTCCAGGAGGAAAGAAATAATCGAACATGCTCTCCGTTCCACCAACCCAAGCATTTGAAAGATGGGATACGCTCCCGGACGAACTGAAGGAGTTTATATACTCCGAAGAGCTTCTGTCGCTCTTGGACGAGATCGGAAAGAAAAAAAGTCTTTCGCGTGAAGCGTTAAATGGACTGCGCCGCTTCGTCGGATATGTTCTTTTTGGCTTCCTCCATCCCGACGATCTTTCAAGAGAATTAGGAGGACTCTCGGGAGTCTCTCCGCTTCTTGCAAGCGAAATATCTTCCGAACTAAACACGAAAGCTTTTTTACAACACAAAGAAGCTCTCGCGAAGGCCTACTCTCCCGAAGAGGTTGGTCTGCCAAAAGCAGCCAACCTCGCCGGAGGACCCGTTGTCCTTGACCTCCTCGGCCAAGAACCTCCTCAAGAAACACAGACACCGGAAATTCCTCCGGCAAACGCTCCAAAAAGGATTGAGGAAGTAGCCGCTCCTGCCGCTCCCGTTCCAGCCCCTCTTTCTAAAGAACCGGAACAGGCACCGAAAGAGGCTCCTGCTCCTTTTATTCTTCGAGAGGAAAAAGTCCCTGTTCCAACGAAGGGCGGGTCTGATTTTCGCCTTCGCATAGATGAAAAGCTTTTTTCAAGAAATCGACCGGAGACGGCTGCTTCTGAAATGCCCCCCGATGCCCCTCAAAAGCCAGCCCGGCTTGAGCTTGGGGTGCTTCCGCAAAAAGAATCCGTCCCAGAGGAGATGAAGAGAATAACTCCGCAGGAAGAGAGGCCTCGCGTTGTGCATTATGCGGAGTTTCGCACTCCGATAAGTCCTTTTGCCCCGCGTGCGGAAGAAAAACCCCTCTCGGAGCCACGGGAGTCGACTCCTCCAAAGACGAAAGAGGCTCTGGGTCTTTTCCGAGAAAAAATACCTACCGGATCTCTTCCGCGACAAGAGGGGATTGAAACGAAAGCAGCTCCTCCTCTGCCACAAAAGGCACCGGAAACTCCAACACCCGCCCCTCCGACAAGTATAAAAAGCGACGAAATGATTGATCTCGGCTCGCTTATTAAATGAGGTTCCGCGAGCACATCTTGATGTCTGCCTTTTTCCCTGAAACTTCAAGGGGTTACCCGCAACACGGAATCTCACACTAAAAACCCTGTCGCTCACAAACAAACCCACCACCGGCTTTCTCGTGCGTGGATAAGTGGTTAATCTTTGGTATAGTCTTATGGGAGCGCTTTTTCCTTTTTAAAACCTATGCAATTTCGTGTTCCTCAGTTTTTAGAAACAGAAGACAAGATAGTAGGCCCTCTTACCCTGCGCCAGTTTTTATATATCGGCGCTGCTTTTGTGGTGATTTCTATTCTTTATGCGCTTGTTGCAATGTGGCTCTGGGCGATAATTTCTCTTTTTATCGTCATCCTTGCCGGAGCGCTCGCCTTCGGAAAAGTAAACGGGCAGCCAATGAGCAAAATCATTCTTGCTGGCGCGCGTTTTTATTGGAAACCGCAAACATATGTCTGGCAGGAGCCGGGACAAGAAATCAGTGCGGCTACCAAGTCGCGAGGAAGTAGTTTTTCGCTGGAACGCATCATGGCCGGGCTCGCTCTCAAAACTGCCCGCCACTATGTAGAGACGGGGAGCCTCTCTGAAGAAGAACATCAAAACATCGTACAGCCCTCGAAAAAAGCAAAGGATGTTCTTGAGCGATATCAGGTGCTTCGCAAAATGACCGGCGAAAAACGCGCCGCGCGCCGGATCGACTACCGATAGCGTGATACAATAACACATATGGCAACCGACTTCGCGAATTCGCAAACCCTTGTAGAAATCGCCGACATCAGAAACAACACCGTCATCCTAAAAGACGGGACGCTCCGAAAGGTCCTTATAGTCGGAGGCGTTAATTTTTCACTCAAGTCCCAGCAGGAACAGGACCTTATAACCGGTGCTTATCAGAACTTTCTAAACAGCCTGGATTTTCCTTTTCAGACGATCATCCACTCCAGGAAAATAAACATTCAGAAATATCTCGACGACCTCGAAAAGCGGCGCGTAGAAGAACCCTCTCCTCTTCTTCAAAATCAAATTGCCGAGTATCGAGAGTTTGTGCACCAATTCATCCAGGAAAATGCGATTATGGAAAAAACATTCCTTGCCGTCGTCCCGTGGTATCCGCCGCATCTTGTCGCACAAACGAAAAGCACGCTTTCTTTCCTTCCGTTTATGAAAAAGAAAGACGCGGCAGAAGAGGCGAAGAGAAAAGAGGCCTCGCTTGCGGACATCGATCGGGACATTTCGCAGCTTGACCAGCGCGTTGAGCGAACCGTTGAAGGGCTCTTTTCTATCGGCCTTGAGGCGGTGGTCTTAAACGACGAACAGCTGGTTGAGCTTTTCTATAATTTCTACAATCCGGGCACCGTCGAGCGTCAGGAGGTTTCAGCGCCAAAATAAAACCGATGCCAGAAGAAAAACCCGTCGACCTGAAAAAGTTAATTTCCCCGTCTGGTCTTCAGATAAACTCGAATTATCTGAAAATCGGAGACAAGTTCGTGAAGACGCTTTTTGTTTTTTCCTATCCCCGCTACCTCTCAAGTGGATGGTTTGACTCTCTCATAAATCTTCCTGCACTTTTTGATATTTCTGTTTTTGTAACTCCGATTGACACAGGGCTTGCGCTCAAGAATTTGCGAAAAAAAGCGACTCAGCTTGAGTCACAGATATCAGACCAGCAGGAGAAAGGACTTGTTCGCGACCCAATTCTCGAAACCGGACTTCAGGATGTAGACGAGCTGAGGGATATGCTCCAACAGGCACAAGAAAAGATGTTTGAAACGGGTGTTTATATAGCGATCTACGGAGACACGCTTGAAGAAATCGCCCGTCTTGAAGGACAAATAACTTCCTTGATGGAATCAAAAATCGTATACGTAAAACCTGCGCTTTTTATGCAGCTTGAAGGATATTCGTCTATTCTTCCCCTTGGAAACGACCACATAAACATACGAACACCCCTAAACTCCGGGCCTATTTCTTCTTTCTTCCCGTTTGTATCTGAAGACCTCACGTCGGACAAAGGAATTATGTATGGCATTAACCGTCACAACAACAGCCTTGTTATTTTTGACCGCTTTTCGCTTGAAAACGCGAACCAGGTAGTCTTTGCGAAGTCTGGAGGAGGAAAAAGCTACGCGACAAAACTCGAGATCATCCGTTCGCTCATGATGGGAATCGACGTTGTCGTGATAGACCCAGAAAACGAATATCATCGCCTCGCAGAAGCCTTCGGCGGAAGCTTCTTTAATATATCCCTTACCTCGTCTGAGCACATCAATCCGTTTGACATCCCTATTATCCCCGACGGCGAACAGCCAGCCGATGTGCTTCGTTCCCATATCGTAAATATCGCCGGCCTTCTGAAGCTTATGCTCGGGAAACTAACCCCCGAAGAGGACGCGCTTCTTGACCATGCAATCACGGAAACCTATGCGTCTCGAGAAATAGTCCCCGGATCAGACTTCTCCAAGCTTCAGGCGCCGCTCCTTGAAGATCTTGAAACTGTTCTTAGGAATCTCGACGGCGGTCGCGGGATGGCAGAGCGTCTCTATAAGTACACGAAAGGAAGCTTTTCTGGATTCATCAATGAACCAACAAATATTGACATTGGAAATCGTTTGATTATTTTTTCGATCCGCGACCTCGAAGAAGAACTTCGTCCGGTCGCTATGTACGTCGTGTTGAATTTCATTTGGAATCTTATTCGGGCACGACTCAAAAAACGCATCCTTATTATCGACGAGGCTTGGATTATGTTGAAGAACGAAGATAGCGCAACGTTTTTATTCGGGCTTGTGAAGCGCGCAAGAAAATATTATCTTGGGGTCTCGACTATAACCCAAGACGTAGAAGACTTCCTTCGATCTCCCTACGGCCGTCCTATTATTACTAATTCTTCTTTGCAGCTGCTGTTGAAACAGGCCCCCGCAACAATTGATGTGGTTGCAAAAGCTTTTAATCTTACCGAGGCAGAAAAATCCTTCCTTCTTTCCGCAGAGGTTGGAACTGGGCTTTTCTTTGCAGGAATGAAGCACGTAGCGATTCAAATCGTCCCTTCGTATTTTGAAAATCAAATAATCACCACAAATCCGAAAGAGCTTTTGGAGGGCCCTCTGCAAGGCACATGAGCGGGCAGGCGAAAAAAATAGAATACGACAACCCGGGAACTATCATGGGCATCGTTGCCGGTGCCGTGGCGGATATTTTTTGGTCTTTCTTTTTTTTGGGACTTTTTTTTCCGCCGCTCCTTGTTTTTCCTATCGTCACTCACTATCTTGCCGCAATTTTTATTTATGCTTTCATTTTAAGAAAGATAAAACACCTTCTCCCAAAGATTGTTCTTCTTCTGGTTCTTCTGCTTCCTCTCCCGATCCTTTTTGTTGGTACGCTCATTGCGCTTTTGCTCCAAAATCGATTTGTTGAGTTCGTAGTAACGCAAGCAGCAATTATGGCCGTCGGGGCGGCGACTGGAGGAGCGGGTGCCGTCGCAGGAGAAGCGGCGGCCGGCACTGCGGCCGTGGGAGAAGCAGGAGTCGCGGTGGGAGAGGCTGCCGGCGGTGCTGTCGCCCGCGGAGCGGAATCCATCGCTGCGAAGGGTGCCGAGAAGGTTGCGGAGGGTGCCGCAGAGAAGGGCGCACGAGGCCTGGGAGGGCGATTCGGTGAGTGGGCAAAAGACGAAGCAAAAGGATACGCGCGCGATAAGGCGGAAAAAGGACTGGATCGTACGCTTGGCGGGAACAAAGAGGAACCAACGCTTGACGAGCTTCTCTACGAGGGCGCGCCTCCCGGAACTCTCGAAGAAACCGAGCAAAGCCTTGAAGGATATGACCTTTCGAACAAGATGCTTCCTTTTCCCGATCGGCAAAACAAAGAAAAAGATGTTACACTTGAAGATGATGGCTCTGTTGACCTTAGAAAGGCTGCCTAAAAAATCTTTATTTTCCTTTGGGGTTATCTTTTTCTCCCTCTTTCTTTTCCCTTCCTTTTTTTTGGTCCCAGGCCCTGCTTCCGCCCAAACATCACGTCCGGACATTATTCTTTCATGGAGGGCAGAGACCTATACGCCTCCGTTTTTCTCGGGAAAAGCCCTTCCTATAAATCGCTCTTCTGTTGTTGTCTCGCTTGACGTGCTCGTTGGCGGGAAGATTCTTGATCTCTCTTCGCAGCAGCTCGAGTGGTACGTAAACGACGCGCCGTTCCGTGCGGGCGTTGGTCTCCGTCGTATTTCTATTGCTATGCCGGATCTTTTAGGATCCCGTTCCGTTTCGGTTGGCGTCCGGATTCCCGACTATGGAGATGGATCTCTCGAAAAAACAATTGCCATCCCTACGGCGTCCCCGAAAGTTGTGATCACCCACCCCTACCCAAAAAACAATATTTCTTCTTCATTTTCGGCGCTCGCGGTCCCTTATTTCTTCAATGTCTCGTCTCCGCTTGAACTTGCCTACTTGTGGGATGTAAACGATGAGGCTCCTTCCGGAAAGGAGAGCCCGAGAGTCCTTTCGGTACAGCTTCCCAGAGAAACGCCTATCGGAGCTCTTGTTTCGGTTATGCTCACCGCTCAGAACAAAAACTCTTCAAGAGAAAACGCCTTGGCGGTCGCCATGTTTACAAAAACGCAATGATTTTCGCTCGCATTGCTCTTGCGGTCTCCTCCGCCCCCCCCGTAAACCCCACCTTCCCTGGTATCTCAGGAAGAGTCGGTCCTGCAGCTTTTATTCTTGATTTCTATAACTTCGCCCTTGCCTTGGGAGGTCTTCTTGCCTTTATCATGATTCTCTATGCCGGTATCAGATACGCAGCATCCCGAGGGAATCCCTCGTCTCAATCCGATGCAAAAGATGCCATTACCCAGGCTCTCTTGGGGCTCCTGCTTCTTATGGGAGCCTATATCATCCTTCGTACCATTAATCCTGAACTGGTTACCCTCAAGCTGCCGGTGATTGAGAGGTTGAATGTGCCGCC
>ERZ1292625.2007-Hain-H41-01um-R1-2007-length-20565-cov-5_pt1 | contig 20565 bp, 26 predicted proteins | sample MGYA00564400_ERZ1292625 | MGnify/ENA primary metagenome ERZ1292625 (study PRJEB36523, sample SAMEA6512639) | groundwater metagenome | collected 2019-01-08 | study: AquaDiva: Metagenomics assemblies of 32 groundwater samples
ATCCGCTACAATTGCGGCCAAGCTCTCTGCTGTATGGTTGCCTGCCGTCGCGTTATAGACTTTCGGTCCCAAGTAGGGTGTATCGAGCAAGGTCATATAAAGGTCTGCGATGTCGGCTACGTGGATATTTGACCGCCATTGAGTCCCATCCCAGACCGTAATTTGGTTCTCGTAATACGCCTGCTTCGAGAAAATGTTCACGATGGTATCGAGTCGCATCCTGGGCGCAGGCCCGCAGGCCGTTGCAGACCGCACGATATAGGTCTCAAAGGGGTATCCTCCGATGACAAACTCGCCATTCAGTTTCTGCCGGGCATAAGCCGTCATTGGCGCAGGCAATGTCAGTTCATTGCATACCTTGTCCTGCGATCCATAGATGCTGGACGATGAGGCGTAAACCAGCCGCTTTATCTTACGGCGCGTCATGAACGCGAAGTGTTCCAGGGCATCGACGTTGATCTCCCACCCAAGTTTTACGTTCATGTCCACAAGCTCATCAGTCACGATGCCCGCGAGCCAGATAACATTGCGGACGTCCGCCAGCGCCTGGAGCAGAACGCTGGTATTCCTGACATCCCCCCGGACAAACTCCACGTTTGGCATACCTTCAAGGAAGTTGCCGAACATCATCGAATCGAACACGCGCACGGGCCGCGTCTTCGCAAGCAATGGCACAAGGGCGCTGCCGATGTAGCCAAGGCCGCCAACAACGAGCGTTACGCTATCAGACTTCTGACCCACTGGTGAAGCTCCTTCCGTGTTACCGACTGATTGCCGAGCTTGCCAACCTTGATGGCCGCAGCTACATTGCCGATGAATCCGATAACCTCTGCGGGCGCGCCGACGGCGGCAAGCGGCGCTGTGCAAGCCAAGAAAGCATCGCCCGCGCCCATGCGGTCAACTACCTTGTCGGCGAACGGCGGGACGTGCTGCCCTGGAGGATGTACTGACGAAACGAAGGACTGAAGAGTGAGACACCCCGAATGACCAAGGGTGACTGCGCCTCTGATAATGCGCCACTGGTCCGACATAGCAGTCGCCAGATATTCAACTGATTCACTGGCTGATTCCAATGCAAGCCTGAGCTCAGCCTCGTTGACGACGATGTAATCAGGATATTTCGCACCACATCCATAATCAAGAAGCGGTCTCCATTTCTGTAGTGTGTTCAATCCCCAATTCAAACTGTTCGCCTGAACATTCAAGGCCAGGAATTTCGTACTCCCAGCGATAAAACGCGCATCAATGCCAGCAGGAATCAAGCCGTGTCCGTAATCAACGACAATCACGAGGTCTGCCTGTGTCAGCGCAGCCATGTCCCTGAATGGTTCCACCGTGCTTTTGCGAGGAATTGTAGCGAAAACTTTAGTGAGAAATGGCCTCTGGACATAACGCCGCTTGATGATCTCCTTCCCGCAATCGGCCAAAACGACATGATCGCTGACGGCCCTTGCGTTCGCAGCGACAGCGGACGATCCGCCCTCCCATTCGTCGCGGCCCGTTTCCTTCCATACTATGATGGACTCTTTCGCGCTTCGTCCCTCCGGCGTGACATAAACGTACTCATCCGTGATCCGTTCGCCAACGACGCATACCTTGAGCGCGGCGGCTTTGTCGAGCCACGACAAAACCTCTGATGCCGGATGCTCCTTCTCGAACGCTCGTAGCCACTCCTGCGTTGCTTGCGGCAGCACCGCGAAGTTCTCGAAATGATCGCGGATAAAGTCGGTCGTCGAATGGATGACCCCAGTTGTGAAGCGCGTCTCTCCGCCGCACTCTATAGCAGCCTTCAGCTCCAATATGAGATTAGGATCATCACGTTTCTCAAGATAATCGTGACCGCGAACGTAAATATCTGGCTTGATTTTACGGATCAAGTTAACGGCATTCCCATCAGCATATGGAACGACCTTATTGACCATTTTCAGCGCGTTGAGGACCTCCATTCGCTTTTCAAGTGTGTTTATCGGGCGCCCAGGCCCCTTTCGTGCGCACTCATCGCTCGTTACGCCGACGATGAGCCTGTCGCCCATCGCCCGCGCCTGCCGCAGGTGCTCCAGGTGTCCGACGTGGAGTAAGTCGAAGCAGCCAACTGTGAGAATTGTCGTCACACAAAGTTCCTATGGAGCGGGGCTGGCGTTGTAGCCGGCTGTACCCGATCGCCCTTGACGTGCCTGTCCAAGGCCGTGTTGACCATGTGCTGAAGGCAAAGCGTCCCGCACATTTTCTGCGCGTTGAAGTTCTCTGACCCCAGGTACTGCATGACTTCCCAGTACCGCTCTGATTTCCAGATGTCCATCCACCGCTGCTCGGTGATGTTGCCGATATGGAACTTGGCGTATCGGTCATTGAACAGCATCCCGCAGGGCGCGACCAGTCCGGAGCCGCTTATCTGAATCAGGAAGGGCGGGCCATAGCATCGCTGGTACTCGCGTCTGCCCTCATCCCTGATTTTGTTCCACTTCACGACGATCTTTGTCTCAGGCGTGGACATCCCTTCGGCCTGGTAGAGCAGCCCATGCAGCTTCTCATATTCGCTGTACCTCACGCCCAGCCGCCCATCCTCATCGTCCGAGCAGTGCTTGATTACCGCATAGTCAACGCCCATGTCAAGGCCAAGCTGGGCGAAGGGCAAAATCTGGTCTGCGTCCTGCGGCATCAGGACCATCTGTATGCCAATGGTTACGGGATATATCTGTCCCCCACAGCCCACATGTTTGATTCGGACGGCCTCTTTGATGTTGGCGCAGACTCGATCAAAAGCCTCTGGCTTGAATCCCATGATTTCGGCGTAACGCTCTTTCTGCCCCGCCGAGACGTTGAAACGGAGATAGTCCAGTGAGGGCAATACAGCGGATAATATGGCAGGAGTGAATGTTCGGCCATTCGTTCCCGAAGCGATGGAAAGCCCGAGCTCCCGGCCTCTTTGCACTGTGAACACGTAAGCCGGAGATAGGAGCGATTCTCCGTCGGAGACGAGCGAGACGGCCCGGACACCCATCGCCGCACAGTCTTCAAGAAATCCATTCATCACCTCCTCGGTGATCATGCCACCGTCATTTTCTTGCAGCATCGCGTAGCAAAACGAGCAGGCCGCGTCGCACTTCCTGGTCAGCGCCATATCTATTGTGATGGGCGCGATCCGCTCGCCGCGCTCCCAGGCGGCCACCCGATCCATGTGCCAGGGCAACTTGTGACCGTCAAGGATCATGCGCTGCGTCTGCTCTTCGGCAACCGAGACCTGAGCGTGAGGCTGCTTATGGATCATCATACCTGGACACCCCTCAACCGCTGCCGGAGCTTATTCATATCGCCCTTGGGTTCAAGAAAAACCTCGGCCAACGGGTCCCAGTCCTTACGCAATTGCTTCTCCAACTCTAGCAACAGATGGCCCCGTTCGGCAGTAGGCATCGGCGAGGCCATCCTCACTGTGATTCGATGACCCTGAAAACGTATAAGATCGAGGCCTGCTGGAAGTAAGACGAATCTGCTGTCGGCGCTGTCGGTGCTATCGGGACTGCCGGTTTGGCCTTTTGGGAATGGTCTTAACATAAAATCATCGCCCCTTCATATTCTCCAGGGGGAAATGAGGCGGCTCCACGATCTCCACGATAACGTCCGTGTCCAAAAACGGTCTCACGCCAGTCCTGTCATATAGCTTCTCAAAATGATATTGCTCGTGCGCGCCGATAAAATCTTCCCAGAATGCCTCAAAGCTCGCCAGCGCCCGTACGTTGAACAGGACGAACGAAACGACTGATGAGGTAATCAACGCCATGCCATGACTCGGCTCGATCTTCGTAATCGTCAGCCCGTGTTCCTGCCCATCCGAGTATCGCACCAGCGGCAGCACGACAGGGACCATCCGCCGGAGCAAGCTAACGAGCGCATCAGGCGGCGGCATCACATCATTGTCCACATAAAGGAGGTATTCCCAACCCTCGCGGCGAGCTTTACGCAGAGCCTCATTCCGCATGGTTCCTATGCCCTCCAGCGGCCTGATGCAAAGGTCAGGCTGCTCGTAGAAAGCTACCTGGTAGCCCACATCATAGGTTGCCTGGCACATCGCAAGCACCGCATCATGACACCCGGGCTTCCAGTGCGGTCCCATCGCAGCAACGAGCGTGGAGAACGGGGAAACGTGGAGCGGCAGACCGTTGTCGAGGCGCTGCTGGTGGAGCTTCTGCGACTGCTCGTCGCCGAACCAAGAATGCTGGCGAGTGATTTCAGGCATCAGAACCTTCAGAGTCGTAGTTTATCGAATTCCAATATACCCTTCATGCCTAAACTTGCTCGTTGGTGTTCGTAATTTTCAGCAATGTCTCTTATGGTCGCCCAGAACACATAGTCTGGTTTATCCCAAAGAGTTTCACCTGAGCGGGGAACTCTATGTTGGGTTTTCGAGCCTGCAATTTCCATCAAGACGTTCCCTTGCTCGGCATAATCCGTGCCATGATAGAAATAGGCGAAGCCCAGGCATCGTTCAGCAACCGAAATGAGTTGACGCATAGAGGCTCCGGCGGCCCAGCACGCTAAAAGGAACTCGCTGTCCGCCACAGACAATTCCGTCATTAGGACACGTCGCAACAACAACTGGGATTGACAACGTTCATTACATGGTGGTCCTGTCAGACACATCAGAATGGCTCCTTTTGCCGATTTCGATCAAACAACGAAATAACAGCCTTTCGCGCATAGTCCGGTGGCAGCGGTAAACTCCGCGGCGGCGGCGATACGTTTCTCCCCAAGAGCTTATAGATTGCCAATTTGATGTCTTCAACAGACGGATACCACTGGGATTCCAGCCCCGGCGCAGTCGGACACGGCGTGAATTGCGCGCCCAGCCGCGCCACGCGCGGGCAACCAAGTTCGATTAAACCCGCCATCAGTTCTGCCGCCGCACCGAACCGAACGGGCATGGAATCAACGACGAGCGTCGGCATACCCAGCATATGAAGCGGTTTTGAAAAGTCCTCATAGGCATCAATCGTAACTTTCACCCGCCCCATCATCTCTTCCACCGCCTGTTTAGCGTCCAGAATACAATCGCCGATGGTCACGATACGCACATCTGCCCCGCGATTCTCAAACTCCATAAGGTCAGCCTGCTCGTACATTCGCCGAGGCTCAATAAAGAGGGTCGGCAGGCCGCGCTTTACCGCATGGGCCAAATGGCTTCCCACCGTCCCGGGATAGACGGGGTAGCGCACCATCAGGCCTGGCACTGACGCGAACATGGCCGGAAACGCTTGGCTGTGCGTCGGTCCCTGTCCCCATCCCCTGCCAACGAGCATTCGGATCACGATGGGTAGCTGTTGTCCTCCATGAAGCCAGGGCCATTTGGCGATGGTGTTGACGAGATGTTCCATGCCCAAGAGCGCAAACTCGGACCGCGCATGGACGTAAATCGGTTTATAGCCGTTCGAGGCCAAACCAGCCAATGCCCCTGTCAGCATGTTCTCGGATAGCGGCGTCTCGATTACGCGATCCGGAAACCGCTGCCGGGCCAGCAGTGTCGTTCCGAAGATACCCTTGGGATCGGTAACGCCCGCGCCGAGAATTACGATCCGGGGATCGGCCTCCATCAGATCAACGGTTGTCTGGGCTATGGCCTCACGATATTTCATCAGTTCCATGTCCCCATAGCACCAAGCACTTTGATAATGACACTCCGTGTTCCGTAAACAGTTTCGATATCCTTGCATTCAGTTATGCGACGAATAATGTCGGTGATGTTAATCAATTCTCCCAACCATTCACTCCTCCGCTGGTAGGGCGTGTTGATGTTCATGCTTCTGCCTTCCCAAACGCCAGCCTCATAGCCTCATTCACTGCCGTCCAGATAGGTTTGAGGCGGTGTTGACCTCCATTAAATGAGCTAAGTTGCAACTCTAATTGCATCAGCGGATTGGTTTCGATGGCTTTCCCCACCCCCTTCTCAGGGCTGGGATTCGGCCCGACGTGCTCAACGAAGCGAACGGTTTCGATTTCGACGAACGCGGGCGCGCTCTGCCGGGCAGCCATAATGCAGTCCTTGATGGCCTCGACCCCGCGCCTATCGCTGATGAACTGGCTACTCATCCAGGGCGCGACGCGCACCCAGATTGCGGACGCCGGCTGCCGCTGCTCCTGCGGCGTCTGGGTCGCATAGCCGTTATTCTCGCAGACGAACACGATGGGTAATTTGTGGAGCGCGGCGAAATTCAGCGCCTCCCAGAACTGGCCCGTTTCCGGCACAGCATCTCCGAAATATGCAACCACTATGTTCCCGCTCTTCTCAAGCTGCATTGCTAGCGCAGCGCCGATAGCTACGCTCACGCAGTCGCCGACGACCGCAAAGCTGCCCATGTACCCGACCTCCGGCGCTGTCAGGTACATCGAGCCGCCCCAACCTCCCGTAGCTCCATCTGGCGAGCCGTATAACTCAGCTATCAGTTTTTCGATGCTCCCGCCCATCGCCAGGTATGGATGGTGACTGCGATGGCTGGCGTAGAGCTGATCGCCTTTTGTCAACGCCATTGCCACGCCGACGGCGGGAGCCTCCTGCCCGATGGAAAGATGGACGGGCAGGCGCATCTTGCCTTCATGGTAGTGTTCGGCTATGGCCTCTTCAACCTTGCGGATGAGATACATGCGCCGGAAGGCTTCGAGGGCGTCGAACGGCATTATCGCACCGCCGTGAAGCTTGTCCCCTTGGGATCGAGCATCTGTACGAGGGCAGACAGCGCCAGGGTCAAACTATGCTTACGCCCGTGGACGTCCTTCCGAAAGCTCACCTCGCCAGATACGAGGTTGGCATAGGCTACGTGCTCGCCACGAGCGCAACAGGAGCATCTGATCAGGGTTCCAGTCATGGTCTCACCACCTTTGGGGTACGTCCCGTCTGAAAGGGTAAATACTCGCCATGCTCCGATCTGCGCGGGTCATTGGGGTTCGTCGGCTCTCTATTCGGCGGGGCCAGCAGCCATTGCTGGCGACGTTCCCAGAAGGCGTCAGCGTCGGGCTTCTTCATTCGCATAGTGGAGAGAGGATAGGTAGGGTCTCCGCCGACGGTCAGCCTGATTTCTGTGTCAATGTACGGGCGATGCCCATAGTGCCACAGCTTTTGGAAATGGTAGCCCTCATCAGCCCCGATCGCATTATTCCAGAACTCAGGCCCGGTGGCATTGAATACCGACGTGCGAAACAACAGCATGGACAGCACGCACCAGCGGGCAGGCTGAAGTCCTGTCCACAGTTTCTGCGGCGGCCCGTGCAAGGCCCTGCCCGACGCTCGCTCCGTGACCATCGGCGCGACGATAGAGACGTTACGGTCAATCAGCCTGACGAGGGTGTCGCGGTGAGGATAGACATCATTGTCCACCATCATCAGCCACTCGTAGCCTTGCGCCGCCCGCATCGTGGCCTCGTTGCGCATCGCTCCGATCGCGTCGTAAGGCTGCATACACCTGTCTTGGATTTCCTCCAAGGTAATGAAAAACCCCCTGGAGTTGGTGTAGTGCTGCATGTCAACGACGGCCTGCCATGCGCCGGGTTTCCAGTGGTTGCCGATGGCGGCAAGGAAGATCGAGTTGGGGCGGGCATGATTCCATGTCTCGGCCTGGCGCTTCTGCGCGGCGTCGCGCTCGGTCTCGTTGGCATTATAGCGGATGTGCCTGTAGCCGTAGCGTTGATCGAGAGCAAGGGCGGCGGACATGGGGGACACCGCGCCAGTGGCAGCACCGGTTCCATTGATGCCGACGATGGGCGTCGGAAGGATAGCGGTTGTATTGGGGGAGGCTAAGGCTTGAGTCATAGGGCCTCCTGGTCTTTTTGTTTTTTCAGCTTGAATGTTGACCGTTCAAGCCCGCAAGAGATTCCGCGCTACGTTCTTTGCGACGCCTGACGATAGGCACTACCGTACACCGGCAGTTGATGACGTTCCCTGCGCTGCCGCCCAATCCCGGCGCGTCAAGCGCCTCTCCGCCAACGCTGAATTTCGCGTCCAGGGCCACGACCTGCCGGTTTGCCTCGTGATGCTCTGGCCGCTCCCGCCCGTCCAGTGTGGCCAGCCACATCTTCTCATCCACGACACCCGACTGTCTATAGACCTCCAGATGTCCCTGATTGGCCGCAGTGAGCGATTCGGTGCGAGCGATCATCTCGCTCCTGACTTCGTTGTTGAACTTGAACACCTTCTCCACGCGCTTCTGGAGGTCGCGGATTGACTCCCCTGCCTCTACGCCATCGGCGAGTTCCTCGGCCAGTAGCTTCGCCGTCTCGCTGTTGACCCGCTGCTCCCAGAAGCTCGTGCGGTCTGCGACCCATTGCGAAACGCTTTGCTTGCGCGCGTCGAAGGCTCCCAACCCAAACTCGGCGGCCTGGCCGTTAGCTGCCCCAGCAAGTATCTGCGTTATTAGCTGCGTTCCCGTCCGCGTATAAGGCACTGACCAGTCGGCAGGGTCGAAAATGAGCTTGCCATTGAGATCGACTTTACCGCCTTCGACCTGCTTGATACCAGTCTCAGGAATGGCCTTCAGCTTCAGCAGCGCGTCGGCTCGCTGTTGATTGAAGAGCGCGCGCTGTTCGGCGGCAAAGTGCCGGCCTGCGCTATCGAGCCGGCTGCCATGATTGCGGACGGCCTTCTCCTCGATAGCCTCAGTCGCCTTCAGGCTTCGGCGCGTAGGAACAGCTTCAGCGCCGAGGACAGGCGCCATTCTGTTCCACTCATCACCCCATTCGACAGGCTCCAGGTTGCGGGCAGCGCGATACTCGTTGATCGTCAGACACCCGGCTTGCACCTTGGCCAAGTCTGCCGTGTCAATCGCCGTCCTTGCCTCTTGCAGCGGCAAAACATTAGAGCGGTCGAATGTTACCTTCAACCCCTGCTCTCGCAGCAAAGGCAGGAGCATTTCGTTGATCTCCATCTCGAGGAACGACCATTCTTCCGAGATCGTGGAGACGTAGAAATGAATCCATGCTTCCTTCGTGTTATTGTAAGTGCTAGCCTTTTGCGACATGAGCACGGGCGGCGGGACCCCCCAGATGCGCGCGGCCTCCTCAACTGTGTACTCAAGGGAGTTGATGAACTCCATGTCACGGTTGTTGATGCCGAGTTTCATAACGCTGCCATCTTCCGTAATGAGCGGACGGTGCGCGGCAGTGGGGCCTTTGAACCGCTTGTCTAATCGCTCATAGAACTCCTCGACCTGCTCATCTGTCATCGGGGAGTTGGAAATGAACACCAGGTCTCCGGGATTCACGCCCTGCTTGAAAAAGGCGCTGTTGAACTTGAGGGCGTTTCGCCCCATATCGAGGCTGAGGCGGCCTGCCGCAATCGGCGATAGCCCTGCGAACTCGTCTAGCGGATTGATGTACCGAAACCAGACTACCTCTTCGGGCAGTAGGGGGATTTTCTTGCCGCCCTCATCATACTGATAGCCGGTAATATAGTCCTGCCCTCGCTTCCCCGGCACAATGCGCACCTTGTCAGGACGCAATGGCCAGATGGTCGGCGCGCTTGGCGCGGACTGGTCAAGCAGCCAGAACGCTGACCCCCAGATGCAGAGGTACATTTCGGTTGCGCTCAAGAGGTCTGCCGATGTCCACCAGGGGTTTACGTAGTCTAGGAGGCGCTGTACGGGGTGGTCTTCGCCAACGGGCGTTAGGCCCTCGGCAGTCGCGCGATGCACGACCAGCGGAGCCGAACGCACGGCGCTCATGCGGGCGGTGATGGCGCGGTACGCAGCCGAGGAGACGGCCGGATACTCGCCGTATTTCGGATCGGCCCATTCAGCGCCGACGTTAAGGTCTCCGAACGCCCGCGAACGCAAAGCCAAAATGTCGTCTATCGAAGCCTTGACCCAGCTTCCATCAGCGAGTCGCAGGTAAGCTCCCTGGCCGTTCTCAGGCGGCGGGGACTGCGGCTTGCGGCTTCGCGCCGTCCACATTGGCAGCTTCATCTTTTTTGGCTCCCTGCGGATTCCAGAATGCGGCCCACTCCTCGGGCTTGATGGACATGGCATCAGCTATCGGCTTGGGAACCTGCCACTGATGCCCAAGCTGGGCCTCGACCTGAGTGATGTACCGCCAACTTGTGAATATTATAGCCTTCAGGTGCTCCGGCGTTAAGTGAACAGTAGCGACCTTCGCCAGTATCAGCGGCAGCGGCGGCAGGCCCTGAGCCTGGCCCTCCCGTCGTGCCACGACTTCAGGGTCGTCGGGCGCGCGCGACTTCGAGGATACGAAGGTCAGAGTGCAGCCGAACGGATGGACGCTGACCTCGTATTGGTCCGCAAAAACGTCCGCCCCTTCATACGCCTTCATCACTTCATCTCTGGTCACACTTGCCTCCTTCTGTTATGCCCATATTTTCATTCCACTACCGCCAAGCATCAGTTCCGTGAATCCCCACGTGGCCGCGTCAAGGCGGTCAGGGCTGCGGTTGCCGTCCAGGGGCGACCACGTGCAGAGCTGGTCTTCGAGGTCGGGATAGTGGCCTACGTGCTTTATCTTGTTCTGCTCGTACAGCGCCGCGACCGGCTCGGCCCGCGCCGCCTTGCCTCGGCTGGCGTGGAGAAGTTTCACCGGTGCTGAGGGGTCAACCGTCCCCAAAGTGTATTCTACCATCTCCCCGCCATTATTGCTTTCTGCCACGATTCTATCCGCTTTCCATTGGATATACAAGGCCAGGGCCTTTCTCGCCCAGCCGCCGGGCGTGTAGTGCCCTGACGCATCGGCCAACAAATAACCTTCGTCCCCCCTGCGCCCGCAGACTACGATACCGGTCTCATTGCTCGATTCGGCGCTGGTCACAGCGGGGTCTATGGCGACGACAATTCGCGACATATCATCCGGCGCGGTCATGATTCGGTTTTCGTCCAGCCATGACCGCTTCCATAAAGCGCCCGGAGCTTCGTCCACGTCCTCGGCCATGATCTCCTGGCGGTATCCCAGCGAAGTCATATCGGCGATGATGTCCGCGAGTGCCGCTTTGCTGATATGGGGGTTATCGTGGCTTGACCAATGGAACGTAGCCCATCGGCCTGTGGTATCTGCCTCTGCCGCCTTGAACATTTTGGCGGCGTGCATGGGATCGCGGGCCTTGGATGCGGACCGAGAACGCAGGCTTGGCGGGGTGTAGATGAAAATAGCGTCGCCGTTATTGTCCAGGAGCATCGGCGCGCCAACGCGATCCCAGGCTTCCTCATTCATAAGCTGGAACTCATCCAAGAGAATTATATCGGCGTAGTCACCCCGGAGGCTATCGGCGTCCCATGCTGTCTTGGCCCTGATGCGGTTATCGGTGCCTGGCCGCTCGATCAGGTGCAAAGTCTCGTTTTTATAGTAAAGTCCAGCATCAATAGGGTCTTGCAGAGCGCGTTTGACGTTGGCCCAGAATCGCTCAATCTGCTCTTGGGTGGGCGTGGCGTAAAGGATACGTCGGCCTGCAAGCAAGCCCTCCACTGCGATGTTGGATGCGCCTTCGGTCTTCCCCGCCCGCCGCCCTGCCCGCACGATGCGGCGCTTAGCTCTCGAGCGCACGAACTCCATTTGTCGCGGGTGCGGGTAATTGAGCTTGATCAGGTGCTCGATCGTCTTCGTTGGCATATACCACTCTCAGGATATGCTCGATCTTGCCGCTCTGCTCCAGGCGCTCTTTATTCGCCCATCGTTCCGGATGACGCCGGGCCAGGAAATCGCGGGCCGCCGCAAAGTTCTGAGGTATCTGTTGTTGCCAAGTGGCGACGATGCGGATTTCGGCCTGAGCTTCGGCCTCTTGGACATCACAGAGAAATTGGAAGTATTGGCCCGATCCTTCCTGTCGTCCTCGCCGCATCCATTTCTCGAACGTACTTAAATCAATGCCGGCATAGGTACAGGATGGCCCGAAATAATTCCCCGCAGCGATAGCACTGATCAGCTTCTCTTTGACCGCAGGGGTCAGTTTGGATGGTCGTCCTGGGCGTCTAGGCATTGGCGGCCTTTCTCATGCGTTCTTTCATCGGAAATAAAGGTGTCTTTAGCGTCAGGGTCGGTGCTGCCCCGCCCTCTCCGGCATGGATAGCTGTTTGCTCTTGCTCACGCCCTCATTTTGCGTGGACGGCGTGCAATATGTCAAGTGGCTTTCGAGCTTGACATAAGATGAGTTGGAAGGGTTGGAGGTCTCCGCGCATATTATGTAAAGTCGAGAAGCGTTTTTTCTTAAAGTTGGCGGTTGGAACCCCTATAGAAATAGGGTTCCAACTTTGTGTTGGAGTTGGAGTTGGAAGATGCTTTTTTTAGCGTTCCAACTCCAACTTTTCATCAGCACGATTACCCCACAGTCCTGAACCCAACTTGACGAATCGCCGCTTGTTCTTCGATAGCTCCGTCTTCACGGCGCTTTCTTTGAGGCCGGTAGTTTCGACGATCTGCGCTAGATTCTTGCCGCCATCCTTCAATGCCAGCGCGATCTGCTCATAGTTTCGTAGAGATTCCTTGAGAGTATCCGAATCCTGTGGCCGGATGTCGTGAAAGGTTATGTCCTCATCGCTGAAGCGGACGCGGTACGCTCGCGGCGGCAGAAGCCGTCCATTATTGACCTTACGATGCCACAGTCCGATCTCCGTGCTGCCGTCGCTCGATTGATCGCCCTTGACGACCTCCCAGACGCTGCGACTCAGGTTCCACCAATAGACCGAGCCGAAGGGTGTCTTGCTGTGACTATTTTTGGCGACGTGGGCCACGAGCAGGGCTGTCACCTTGAGCGGGCGCAGCGCGCGGAAGCACTCGATGGTTGCGGCTGCATTCTCCGGCTCGCCGCCGCAAGCTGGGCCTACGGAGTCCACGATAATGAGGGATATATCTCGTTGCAGGACTTCGCGCTGAAGATACTCGATGTCGTGGGCGAGTGGCTGCGAACAAAAGCGGTAATGAATCTGTGGCATATTAGCCAGGATAAGGCCCTCTGTGAGTTTGGATGTGCGCTCCAGGATTTCGTCAGGGGACGTCTCATAATCGAGATAGAGGACATTGCCAGGTTCCACGTTAGGTAACTCAGGGGTCTGTTGTCCACTTGCCACCAACACGCCCAGGTAGTTTGCCAGGATGCTCTTACCCAGACCGCCCTCACCGTAAATGAGGTTTGCCTGCTTGTCATAGAGCAGGGGTTCGACACGCCAGCGCAGGCGCTCACTGGCCTTCATTTCGGCCAAGTTGATGATCGGCTCGCCTTGCCGGTGCAACTGTATGACCTCTCGGCAGACCTTCTCAATCCGCTGTCCCCAGTTCACGCCGATGGGCGCGCGCTCTTCGCAAATCTTGGCGAGCTTGGCTTTGGCTTGGGCAGAGGTGAGGTTGAGGCGCTCGTATTCCTGAATAACGAGGTTCGCCTGACCATTGTAAAAGATGTGTATCTCGGCGGTCGTGACCCCCTTGGAATCTTCATGGATGCGCTCGACGCGGAAGTCTAAAAAATCTTCGGGCCATTGGATGCGGTAGATGCTGCCGATGCTGGTGATCGCAGGTCCCGCGACGTGGACTACGCTATCGGGTGTCATCATAGACCTCATTTTTGCGGGTAGGGGATTTCGCAAGGCCACGCTGGTCTTTGGGGAGCAACCAGAGGAGCTTATCTATAGCGTCTGTGTTATCGGCTATGTGGTCGTTTGCGACGTAGTGAGGGATGAGGTGGTCCCTCATTTCCTTGCGTGCTCTCGCGGCCTCATCTTCCAGGGCCGTCAGGTTTTTCTCCATGACGGCGAGCCGTTCAGCAGTCAGGCGGTTGGACTCCAGGAGCATTGCGATGTCCTGCTTTTGGACGGTCACGACGGCTATGATGTCTGCGAGTAGGGTATTGAGTTTGGCTTTATCCATAGGAACCCTCCGGGCAAAACAATGCCCGCCGATTTGCTGTGCTGCTGGACACAGAGAGTCGGCGGGCTAGTTTGCTTATAAGCGGTTACATTGTACTCTCTGTGTCCAGCGGCAGCAAGGTATCATAGGGGACGGCTATTGTCAATCACCTTCCGGTAGTCGCTCCCCGGCGGCCTGCGGCGACTGGCAAAAGAAACTATGCTACTTTCGACCAGTGGGCCGAAAGTGCGCTATTTCCTCCTCTTTGACTTCCTCCGATAGCCCATCTTGATCGCCCAGCCTCTAATCGTCGTGGGGGGCGCTTCCAGGATGCGCCCTGTGCCCTCGAAGCCCAATTGAGCTATCAATCGGGGCAGCGCCAACTCCAACGGCTGCCCCAGCATCTGCTCTGCCGCGAGCATTCGGGGCGTCTTATGCAAGTGTCCGTTACGGTGAATGTTAGCCAGAGGCGAGCGCAGGACCGTTTTGCGGGCCAGCTCGGTGTTCCATGTATTGCCTAACTCCTTCAGAGTTTGGGCCACGCCCATGAGTCTGATCCCCGTATCCTTCTGAAATGCGCGGTTCACCCTGGCAACCTGTTTATGGCCTCCTACGCTCCAGGGCCAGGCCAAAACGCGAGAGACCGCTGCCTTGCCAGGTTCATAAACGCAATACTCCAGGGCGACTCGCAGCACCGTGAAAGATCGGCGCTTTGAAGTGATGCGCCCCTGGCACAGCGTAAAGCGCGTCTCCCACACCCGGTAGGATAACAGCGGCAGGTTATGTCGAAGCTGTTCCACTCTGAGGCGACTGTTCAACTCCGCCAAGACGTCATCGCTGGCGGAGTCCTTGTTATAGCCGCATATGAGACAGCTATCGTAGCTGTCGCCGCCTCTATTCCGCTGCACATCCTGTAGCCTGTGCATCCCATAAGCGGCCCCGCAACGCGGACAGGAAGAGACAACCCTAGACGTCGTAGCCTGGGATTGTAACGCTCCAGCCGTCATGCCGTCACCTCCTCGCTGACCTTCGCCGACCATGCCACAAACATCGGCATCTGGACGACCAACTGCCTCTCATGTAACGCAGGGCGCAGGATGAATGCCTGAGACGAGTGCTCTACAAGCAATGTCACGTCGCCCGCCGGCAGGGATTCGACCATCTGGAGCAGATAGTCCAGGCCCATCGCTAGCCTGCCGGGACTGCCGAAGAGCTTCCCTTGGAGCGCGACAGAGACAAACGGATTGCTATCGTCGGTACGGGTCCAGAGCTTCAAAAGGCCCTCCTCATTCACGTTCAGGCGGACTATTTCCCTCTCCCCCACGACCTTCAAAAGCCGCGCTGCCTCAAGCAGCGCTTCGCGTTCCACCGTGAGCCCGAAAAGGCTTGGGGCAGGAATCAAGGGTCTCCATTTCGGGAACTCGCCCTCGATGAGCCGGGCCGTCAGGCGCGACTGCCCCGTAAATGTAATGGTGTTTTTGGCTATCTGCGCCTCCATCTCACGTTGCCCCTCGCACATCTGCGCCACGTAGCGCATGGCAGCGACGGGAATGATGGCCTCCAGCTGGGCAGAGACTGGCTCGGCCAGCCGTCCGAAAAACACAGCCAGCCTGAAACCGTCGGCGGTGATAAAAGTGAAGTCCTGCCCGCTAATTTCCATCTTGATGCCAGTCAGGACGGGCTTCCAGTCCTCGGCCTCCGCTGCGAACGCGACCGCGTTGATCGCCTCAGCCAGGGCCGCGCTCTCAAAATGGACTATCTCCCCCTCTGCAAGGGGCGCCGGAGGAAAGTCCGCGACTGGCATCGCGGGCAATCTCACGGCGGCATTGCCCAGGGTGAGGCGGAGAGTCGGCATAAGAGCCGTATCGTTAAGAGTTTCGCCCCGCGCCTCAGACGCGGTGCTGCACCCGAGCACATGCTTTAGCTCGGCCATTGGCACTGTGGCGCTGCCATCTATAGCTCCGTCGCACCAGGCCATTGCGCTCAGTTTAACCGCGCTGTCCCACGCTGTCAGGCTAATCCTGCCGTCCTGGGGCGCTATCAAGACGTTTTTCAGGATGGGCAAGACTCCTTTCCCCTCAGCAATGCTTTCGACCTGGCTGAGCGCCAGACGCAATGCGGAACGCTTGCATTCAAATTTCATGGTTGCCTCCTCTCGATCTTAACACTCTCGCCGGGCGAGACCGGGACCCGTTCTATCACTATTCCCAGCTTCAACAGCCAGTATGCAAGCGTGGCCTTACTCACGCCGAGGTCAGCAGCGACCTGTTTCAACATGCCATGTGATCGGCCATGCCTGGCACAAAGCTGGGGGATCAGTATCTCCAGTGGTGTTCCCTCATTTTCCTTTTCTGTCTGGATCATCAATGGCGTCTTACTCATTCAGGGCCTCCTTGGGCGGCTGGCTCTGCGCCGCGTGTTTCTTCAAGCCCTCCATCGCGGCCAGGCGGTCGGGCCAGGCGAGATTCGCCAGCGGGAGGCCGTAGGTCTCATTAAACCAGGCCCGAGTAGTCTGAGCATCCCAACCGAGGGCGGCCTGGGCCTTTTCAACCTCTGCGATGAGCAAAAGTTTTAGTGTCCCGTCCCTATTGCACCACGTCCCCGCATCAAGGGGGTGTGAATAGAACTCGCCACCCGACGCGGCCTGCTGCTTCGCCCAGGGCTGATTATCAAGCGGACAGGTCAGGAGCCAAGGGTGAGGTTCGAGAGCGGGGACGAAATCTTCGGCCAATGCCTGCTGAGAGCTAGCCTCAACAATAGGCGGCGCATCAATGGCCTCATGCGTCGCCGACTTTGGCCGCTCGATCTCCACGTCCATGCCCTCCACCAGCGCGTCCGATGACAGGATGCCGGGAAAGGCATCGTTCAGCGCCCGCGTGATAGCGCACTTATTGATCATGTACGCGGGCATCTTTTTCCAGGTGCTTTGTCCCCGGTCGAACTCAACGAAGCTGATCTCCTTATAGAGTTCGACGCTTCTGTCCTTTCGTTTGACGGAGCACCAGGCCCCGATCAGTGTGGCCCCTGGCGGTAGAAGCGCGCCCTTGATACGTTCCAACTCGCCAGCGCGCTCGATCACCAGGCCGTCGCTGAAGCCGTCGAATTGCGGGTGCTGCTCCACCCTGCGCAGGTACGCATCCCGGCCCACGACGATTTGCGCCGTGACCTTTGGGTCATATTTTATCAAGTACACTTCGCGGCTGTGCGGATTGAGGCCCTGCGCCGCGCAAAAGTAGATGAAGCGCAGCGCCTCGGATTCCGAGGCCAACGGGCAAAAGTACTCCCGGATGATGCGGACCGAGAGCGCGATCTCCTGTTTTCCCCACTGGTACCGGATAGCATCTTCTCCCAAGCGTTGTATCTGTTGATTCGTCATTTCCCTATATCTCCTTTCGATTGGTCTCTCTGGCCTGCCGAGCTTCGGCTCCTGCGGCCTGCCCTCTACCAGCGGGCAGTTACAACGCAGGAGATAGTCTTTGACACCAAACGAGCCGCCCCAGATGATGCGCGGCTCGCTATCACAGCGGAGGCAGACCTTGCCTGTGATTAGCTGTTCGAGCCGGTCCATAGCTTTCATTTGGAGGCCCCGGGCTTCCGCTTGCAGGCGGCGCACACGGCTATCGAGTTGCTTGTCCGCCGCCCACACAGGCGGCAAAACTGAATACGTCGGGTCATGTTCGTTCCTTTCCGCCCCGATAAAAATAGGCGCCGGGACCACGCCGCTCGACAAATCCACCAGGCTTCTTCACCACCTTTTTCACCACCTCTCCGCCAAGCCGCCTGATTACTTCGACCGCCCCTTTGCGGTACACAGTGAGGCATACCAGCGCCTCAGTGCTGTCGTACAAGGCGAAGTTGCGACCGTAAGACTCTATTCGGTACAGTTCCATTGTTCTCCTTGCCCCGGTAAAGGCGCCGGGGCCTCGCCGCTAGCTAGAATTACTGACTCAGAAATCTACCATATTCCCATCTCCTCCAGGACTCTCCGCATCGCCACACCCCTTGGGTCGCCGGGCTTGGCGAGGATTTGATCCTTGACGATTTTGACGGCCTCTGGTGGCGGTACGCCATTGGTCGTGGCAAATTGGGCCGCGAGGCCCCTGCGGATATAGTCTTCTGTGGACTCCTCAGGCTTTTGGACTACGTTGGTGCGCTCCATGTTCCGTCTCCTTCCTTTTGACTTCACCTATATGATAGCATAGCCATAGTATATTGTCAATAGGTTTTGCACAAGATTTGCATAATTGCTGAGATATTGATATACTCATATCAGGAGGTGGCACAATGAGTTGTCTCAAGAGACGACGCCTGGCCCTAACGATGACCCAGAAAGAGCTTTCAGAGGCGATTGACGTCACAACCAATACAATTGGTCAGTGGGAGCGCCATGAGTCCACGCCTCAGCCTTCTCACGTCCGGGCACTCGCCGAGCTATTCGGCATAAGCCCAGCAGAGTTCATCTCTGGCTGGGTAGATGCCGCACCGAGCGGGGAAGAGGTCGCGGCACAAGGATGAAGAGGATAACGATCATGATTCGGAGCACTCCGGCGGCGTTCCTGGCCGAAAACCAACGGCGAGGGATGCACTGGGCTCAGTACGCATCCGCGTTGGCTGAAGAGCGCACCAGGCTCTACTATTTGGTGCTGGAGGCGCTGCACGGGAGCAGGCCGCGCTTTGAGCGGTTCAGCATCGCGTTCACGTTTCTGTTTGCCGACCAGCGCAAGCGCGACCGAGACAATCTGGTGGCGCGCCTCAAACCCCTGATGGATGTGCTCGGCACTGACCCGAAAGAACAGACACCTTGGAAGCTCGGCATTGTGCCAGATGACAGCGACCTGTACCTTGTGGATTTCATCATCCGGCGGACAGTGTACGGAGCGGAGTGGGACGAGACGCTAATCGAGATTTGGGAGGCCCAGAGCGAGGTGACATAGTGTCAGACAAGAGCAAGATTGAATGGACGGATACTACTTGGAATCCCGTGACAGGTTGCACCAAAGTATCCCCAGGGTGTACCAACTGTTACATCGAGCGCACCCGCCCGATGCGAATGGCGAATAGGCGCTTTACATATAGAGGCAAAGCGTTAGGCGTAACCACTGGCGTGCAGTTGCACCCTGAGCGCCTGGAAGCGCCCCGAGATTGGCGCAAGCCCCGTCGGGTGTTCGTGAACAGCATGAGCGACCTGTTCCATGAGGACGTGCCGGACGAGTTCATTTCTCATGTTTTTGCCGTCATGAGCATGACGCCGCAGCACAGCTATCAGATTTTGACGAAGCGACCTGAGCGAATGGCGGACTACCTAACTATCATGACCCGCGACCCCGATGCTTATTGCTTCGCATGGGCGCGCGACGGCGGTTTCTTGGGCGGTCTCCCTGGGCTGCCTTTACCCGCCACTGCATGGCCTCTGCCCAATGTCTGGCTCGGCGTCAGCGTCGAGAACCAGCATTGGGCGGACATCCGTATCCCGTTGCTGCTTCAGACGCCGGCGGCGGTGCGCTTCGTGAGTTACGAGCCTGCCCTGGGGCCTGTCAGATTCGGCAGTCTCAAAGCGTTGAACCAGATTATCGTTGGTGGGGAGTCAGGCCCTCGCGCCCGGCCATTTGACCCTGAGTGGGCAAGGCAAACCATCGCGCAGTGCCGGGCCGCTGGCGTAGCCCCGTTTGTTAAGCAACTAGGGAGTGTTTGGGCTAAGAAACACGGTGACACGGGTAAGGGCGGCGACATGAGTCTGTGGCCTGAAGACCTGAGAGTGAGGGAGTTCCCGCGATGACCCTTGGCTTGGCGCGTGCTAGAGGAGCTGGAGGCCGCCTAGAAGCGAGGACACTCCGGATAGCTGACCTTTACTGTGGCGCTGGCGGGGCGGCGATGGGCATCTATCGCGCTTGCGAGGCGGCGGGCGTGGACTGCCTTATAACTGGCGTGGACATCGAGCCTCAACCACGCTATCCTGCTTTCCATAATAACGACTACGCCAGGAACATCAGCTTCGTCCAAGGCAACGCTCTGGAGTTCGACTTGAGCGGCTTCGATGCGGTCTGGGCCAGCCCACCGTGCCAGGCGTTCACGCGGAGTTCGACCCGTTCGAAACGGGAACGCCACGCAGACTTAGTGCCATCAACCAGGGATATGCTGGCCCGAAGCGGGCTACCCTACATAATAGAAAATGTCATAGGAGCGCCGCTTCGTCCTGACGCGCAGCTTTGCGGACAGGCATTCGGGCTTAGGACATATCGGCACAGGATTTTTGAGTCGAACATCCTATTGCTACAACCGCCCCACGAGAAACACGCGCATGTAACTCTGCCTGCCATTGGCGTTTACCAGACATTTAATAAGGCGTATATGATTTCCTTGGTTAAACATAGGTTTCGGACTGTGGATGGCCGCATAGCAATGGGCATTGGCTGGATGAACCGCGATGAGTTGGCAGAGGCCATCCCGCCCGCCTACTCGGAATTCCTATGGTCTCAGTTGCTTTTATACATTAGCGCGTCTACGAGCTTATTTCAGAAATAGGCTGATTCTTGTAACAACGCGGGCAGCGGCAGCACAGCAGTAAGACCGAATTATACATATGCCAGTTTTGCGGAGAGCGTACCCCCGCAAAGGACTGGCTTAAGGACTGCTGTCCCAAGTGTGGACGGCAGTACGATGCCATAGAAGCCCAGGACAGCGAGAAGGACTAAAGCAGCCCCCGCTTGGTATCGAGGCAATTGGTTGTAATGGTCGCTCTAGAGGTGTAAT